>ERZ780168.69-NODE-69-length-100065-cov-11.474953_pt1 | contig 100065 bp, 117 predicted proteins | sample MGYA00510981_ERZ780168 | MGnify/ENA primary metagenome ERZ780168 (study PRJEB29588, sample SAMEA2158769) | human gut metagenome | biome: human gut; feature: human-associated habitat; material: faeces | place: Denmark | collected 2008/2010 ...
GAAATGACGGAGTCAGAGTCCGTTGCCTTACCATTTGGCGATGGGCCAATGTGTTGTCTCAACAAAAGATATTATACACATGTGGCTATATAGTGTCAAGCATTTTTTTATTTTAATTGAATGTAATTGAATATAAATTCTGCTTGTCCTGCTAAAATGTGATCACCGGCTAATTTTTAAACAGCAACACCTCGCCATCATATTCAGCAAATGTCACCTCATCGCCCCACTCAAGCTTTGCCGTGCCGTTTGTCTGCTCTATGATTGTTTTCTCTATGCGTTTTTTATCATTTTCCGGGATAACGGCTTTCACGAGCACATCCGCCTCATACGCTGTGTCCATCACCGTAATCTTCTCCTGTGCAAACAGATACTGAAGTCTTCCGATTCCGGTATAGTCCGTCCTGATAAACAGTACTGCACCATCCTTCTTCTCTATTATCTCACTTGCCGAAAGCCCCGCCTTTGTGGCTTGCTGATACGCACGCACCAGTCCGCCTGTGCCAAGCAGCACCCCACCGAAGTATCTCGTTACAACAACAGCGGCATTGTGGATATTTTCCTTAAGGAGCACATCAAGCATAGGACGGCCTGCGGTGCCTGCAGGCTCCCCGTCATCCGAGCATCTGGTCAGCTCCTGTCTCTTTCCTATAACAAAGGCACTACAGTTGTGCCTTGCATCCCAGTATTTCTTTTTCGTCTCATTGATGAAGCTTACAGCCTCATCCTCAGACTCTACCGGCCTTACGGTTGCTATAAACCTCGATTTTCTCTCTGTTATCTCACCCTGTCCGCCCTTGTACACGTACAGGCTTATAGTATTCTCTGACATATGATATTCTTTCCATCCTGATATTGCCTGATTACACTCATGCATCTTAAAGACACTTTATTGAGCTGTAATTGTTACTTGTATTATATAATATGAAAACCAATCTGTAAATTGCATTTAAATGCTATATTTGATATAATAATGTATACTGTTTATTTTCTAATCACAGTATATACAAACAAGATTACAAATCTTTATAATGACAAGGAGGCCTATATATGAATTACGGCAAAAAAGCTACAATGCAGCTGCTCCGGAAATATGACAATAAGAGCTCTAAGGTCAAAAACAAGTTCAAGCTCATTGTTCTAAAGATTCTTCTGGTTGTAGTAATTGTAGCAGGCGCAGCCGGCATCAGTTCAGGAATCGGTGTCATGAGGGGAATCATTGATTCCGCACCTGACATATCAAAGATCGATGTCACTCCTACCGGCTACTCAACTACCGTTCTGGCGGCAAACGGAGAAGAAACCGCCACACTCGTAGGTCAGGGGGCAAACAGGCAGTATGTCACCATCGATGAGATTCCGCTGGATTTGCAGCATGCTTTTGTTGCAATCGAGGATGAACGCTTTTACGATCACAACGGCATCGACCTGCATGGTATCGGAAGAGCCTTTATCTCCGGTCTGTCAAAGGGCAGATTCAGCGAGGGAGCCAGCACGATAACACAGCAGCTCATCAAGAACAACGTACTGACAAGCTGGACAAGCGAGACTTCCTTCGTAGAAAAGCTTCAGAGAAAGATTCAGGAGCAGTACCTTGCCCTTGAGCTTGAAAAGCAGGTAAAAGACAAGGACTGGATTCTTGAAAACTACATGAATTCGGTCAATCTGGGGGCAAATACCCTCGGTGTGCAGGCCGCATCCAAGAAGTACTTTAACAAGGATGTCTCAGAGCTCACGCTTTCCGAAGCATCTGTCATCGCAGGTATCACTCAGAATCCATCCGGCTACAACCCTATCACACACCCTGACAAAAACGCCAAGAGACGTGAAAAGGTGTTAAATAACATGAAGGATCAGGGCTATATCTCCAAAGCGCAATATGATGAGGCCATGGCCGATGATGTCTACTCAAGAATTGCTGAGTACAACACCGCAAGCTCTGGCTCTGTGAACACATACTTTATTGATGCACTCATCGACAACGTGTTCGACGATCTCACAGCCGCTGGTTACTCTGAGACAGAAGCCTACAAGCTGATTTACCAGGGCGGACTGACTATCAAATCGACACAGGACCTTACTATGCAGACTATATGCGACGAGGAGGCAAACAATCCATCCAACTATCCGTCCGATGCAAAGTATTCGTTCCAGCTTTCCTTCGAGGTAAAAAAGGCAGACGGTTCGTACAAGACCTACACGAACCAGACCATGCTCTCTTTTTATAAGAAGAAAACCAACAATGATGATTTCAGCATCAACTACTCAAGCCCTGATGAATGCAATGCAGCTATTGCACAGTACGAGCAGGATGTACTTGAGGAGGGTGATTCAATTGTGGAGGGTTCTGAAGCTGTCAATATCACGCTGGAGCCACAGGTTGCCATGACAGTCATCGACCAGAGCACCGGTGAAGTAAAGGCACTGGTCGGCGGTCGCGGTGACAAATCCGGCAACAGAACATGGAACAGAGCCACAGATACATGCAGACAGCCCGGCTCTACATTCAAGATAATCGGCTGCTATGCTGCTGCTCTCGATGCAGGCGGCAAAACACTTGCATCCGTGCAGGATGATGCACCGTTTACAGTAGGTTCAAAAACCTTTAACAACTATGACAAATCTTTCGGAGGCTTTACCTCCATCCGATGGGCAATAACAAAGTCCATCAATATTGTAACAGTCAAAACCTTACAGGATATCGGGGTTGAGCTCGGTTACAAATATGCAGAGGATTTCGGTATTTCAACTCTCACCGATTCCGACAAAAACCTGTCACTGGCGCTCGGCGGACTGACAAAGGGTGTCACAAACCTTGAGCTCACAGGTGCATATGCCACTATAGCCAACGGCGGAGTATACTTAGAGCCAAAGTTCTACACTCAGGTTCTTGACCACGATGGCAATGTATTACTTGACAAGACCACTACGCAGAACACACGTACTGTAATCAAGGATACTACGGCATGGCTTCTTACAGATGCCATGAAGGATGTTCTGACACAGGGAACCGGAAAGCTGGCGCGCTTTGACAGCCAGATAGCCCAGGCGGGTAAATCCGGTACCACAACCAGCAACCGCGACTGCCTGTGGGCAGGCTACACACCATACTACACATGTGTCGTATGGGGCGGCTATGATGACAACTCAAAACAGTCCGGCAAGCTCACATCCTACCCTAAAAATATATGGAGGAATGCCATGAGCAGAATCCATGAAGGACTTGAAACAAAAGACTTTGTACAGCCGGATGGTATAACAAATACCACGGTATGCAGCAAATCAGGGCTTGTTCCTTTAGAGGGAACATGTGACAATGATCCTCGAGGATCAATGTTGACAACCGAATATTTCGATAAGGACACTGTGCCGACAGACAGCTGCGACCATCATGTTGCACTTGAGATTTGTGCCGATTCGGGAGCCATTGCCGGTCCGTATTGTCCGAATAAAACATCAAAGGTATTTATAACAGGCGCTGTATCAGGCAGCCCTGAGTATGAATTCATGGCAGATGATACGTTCATGAATACCGTATGTACATTACATGATGCAACATCGCTGATTAACAGCTCACCAACCACCACGGATCCTACCAATTCCGGTACTACACCGGGCAGTACTGACGGCACTGCGGCTGGAGCACAGACAGGTGAGGCTGGAACTGGTACCGCTGCTGGCTCAGGTGCTGGTATTGGCACTGGTGGTTCCGGAGCCGGTGCTTCCGGTACCGGTGGCTCCGGTTCAGGTAGTACTGATACCGGCAGCTCCGGTTCATCCGGTAACAGTGACCGGTAACACTCATCGTTAACCATTAACAATTCACAACTTAATTATCTAAAGCAAAACCCCCAAGGATCATATCCTCGGGGGTTTTTGTTGATGTATATATGCTAAGGGGATTAGATAATAATTTGCATTACTCTACATCCTGTAATGCCTCAATTCCTTCCTCGCCTGTACGAACCTTGACAACCTGTGCCACGTCGTAAACGAAGATCTTTCCATCTCCGATATGTCCGGTGTAGAGAGTCTTCTTAGCAGTCTCAATAACCTTTTCTACCGGAATCTTGCCAACGATTACCTCAACCTTAACCTTTGGAAGTAATGTCGCATCAAGCTCAGCTCCACGGTATTTCTCGCCGGCACCCTTCTGGATACCACAGCCCATAACCTGTGTCACTGTCATTCCTGTTACACCTAAGTCATTCATAGCCTTACGAAGCTTGTCGTACTTTGTAAGCTTTGAAATAATAACAACCTTGTGGATACCGCTTTCTGAAGCCGGTGTTGTTGCATTTACAACAGGCACTGCTGCATCCTTCTTTGCCTTAGAAGCTGTTGCATACTCTGAAGAACCAAGGTCTGTATTTTCATTGACATCCATAACATCACCTGATACATCCATGATAGCAAATCCTGCGTATGCTGATGGAAGACCATGCTCTGTTGGGTCAAGTCCTACGATTTCCTCTTCCTCTGAAACTCTAAGTCCCAGTGTAGCCTTGATAACAAAGAATACGATTGTAATAGTAACTACTGTCCATGCTGCAACAGAAACAAATCCTGTGAGCTGGAGTCCTAAAAGCTTAAATCCACCGCCGTAGAAAAGTCCTACGAGCTCGTTGCCCTTTGAATCAGCGATTGAATATCCAGGAGCACTGTTTGTGGCAAAAAGACCAACAGCGATTGTTCCCCAGATACCATTCATCATATGTACTGCGACAGCACCTACAGGGTCATCCACACGAAGTACATAGTCAAGGAACCATACACCGAAGCAGACGAGAAGTCCTGCTACTGAACCGATAATGATAGCACCGAGTGCATCTGTTACATCACAGCCTGCTGTTATAGCTACAAGTCCTGCAAGTGAAGCATTCAGACACATTGACACATCAGGCTTGCCATATTTGAGCCATGTGAAAATCATACAAACTACTGTTGCAAGTGCAGGTGCGATTGTTGTTGTTACGAAGATAGAACCAAGCTGCTCTACTGATTTTGCTGCTGCACCGTTGAATCCATACCAGCCAAGCCAGAGAATGAATACACCGAGTGCACCGATTGTGATGTTATGACCCGGAATAGCGTTTACTTTTGTAATCTTTCCGTTTTTATCCTTTGTAAACTTTCCGATACGAGGTCCAAGAATTGTAGCTCCTACAAGAGCACTGATACCACCAACCATGTGGATGGCACATGAACCTGCGAAATCATGGAAGCCAATCTGTGAAAGCCAGCCACCGCCCCAGATCCAGTGAGCCTCGATTGGATAAATAAGTGCTGAAATAACTCCTGAATAAACACAGTAGGAAATAAATTTTGTTCTCTCAGCCATAGCTCCTGATACGATAGTTGCTGTTGTCGCACAGAAAACCAGGTTGAATACAAAGTTTGACCAGTCAAAATTTTTATAAGATGTAAAGATGTCAAATCCCGGCTTACCTATAAAACCAAGTACATCTTCACCCAATAAAAGTGAAAAACCAATCAGTATGAATACAACTGTACCAATACAGAAATCCATGAGGTTTTTCATAAGGATGTTACCGGTATTCTTTGCTCTGGTAAAACCTGCTTCTACCATAGCAAAACCTGCCTGCATCCAGAATACCAATGCTGCTCCAATAAGGAACCAGACTCCGAAAATTACTCCACTAATCTCTTCTGTCATAGTAATGTCCTCTCTTTCCTGTTTCTTCTTTCATTTTTTCATTTTATCGAAAGTAAAATTTATAAAAAAACAGAGACACTTCACCAATTTCCACAGCTTCGTGGTTCAGCAAAATGTCTCCATTTTATTATTATGTTAAATTAAATCATATATGCCGCTCTAAACAGCTTTCCGTAAGCTTTTGGGCCTTAAACTACAGGGATTAAACCTCGAAGATTAAATCGCCGTATGATGGCATTGGCCACATCTCTTTGTCGACAATCATCTCAAGCTCATCAACCGGAGTACGAAGAGCATCCATAGCAGTCTTTACAACATCTCTGTAGTAAACAGCCTGCTCTCTGCCCTCTTCCATAGCACCGGCCTTTGCTGTCTCATCCTTAAGCTTTGCAAGTGCAACCTGTGCATCTGAGAGAAGAGCTGAGCTCTCTGTAAGAAGCTCTGACTGAACAGATACATCTGCATCAGCAACTGCACTCTTAACTGAGTTAACTGACTGTGCAAGTGATGTAACATACTTGATAACTGCAGGAATAATCTGCTTTCCGGCAATATCAATCATAGCCTTTGCTTCTATATTAATAGTCTTTGCATATGTCTCATACTCGATCTCGGCACGGCTCTCAAGCTCTGTCTTTGTAAATACACCGAACTTCTCGAATGCTGCAACTGACTCTGGAGCAACGTATGCAGGAATTGCATCTACCATAGACTTGATGTTTGGAAGTCCACGTCTCTCTGCCTCAGCTACCCACTCATCTGAGTATCCGTTTCCGTTGAATACGATTCTCTGGTGCTCTACTGCGTAATCCTTGATGAGATCATGTACAGCGAGGTCAAAGTTGTCTGCCTTCTCAAGTATATCACAAGCGTCTGAGAATGCCTCAGCAACGATTGTGTTGAGCACGATGTTAGCCTGTGCAACAGAATCCTGTGAACCAACCATACGGAACTCGAACTTGTTTCCTGTGAATGCGAATGGTGATGTACGGTTACGGTCTGTAGCATCCTTCATGAAATCAGGAATTGTCTTAACACCTGTCTCAAGCTTCTCACCCTTTAAGCTGTGTGTAGCTGTACCTGTTGCGATAAGCTGGTTCAATACGTCTCCGAGCTGGTCTCCAAGGTAGATAGAAAGGATTGCAGGTGGTGCCTCGTTGGCTCCAAGTCTGTGATCGTTTCCTACATCTGCTGCTGCCGCACGAAGAAGTGCTGCATGCTCGTCGATTGCCTTTAACATACATGTGAGTACAAGTAAGAACTGTACATTGTCATGTGGTGTCTTGCCAGGCTCAAGCATGTTGATACCATCATCTGTTGTGATTGACCAGTTGTCATGCTTTCCTGAACCGTTAACTCCTGCGAATGGCTTCTCATGAAGTAAGCACTGGAGACCGTGGCGGCCTGCCACCTTCTTAAGTGTCTCCATGATAAGCTGGTTGTGGTCAACAGCTACGTTGCACTCAGCATAGATAGGTGCAAGCTCGTGCTGTGCAGGTGCTACCTCGTTGTGCTGTGTCTTGGCTGAAACACCAAGCTTCCAGAGCTCCTTGTTTACATCTCTCATGTAAGCTGCGATTCTCTCACGGATAGCTCCAAAATAATGATCATCCATCTCCTGTCCCTTTGGAGGCATAGCTCCGAAAAGTGTACGTCCTGTGAAGATGAGATCCTTTCTCTGTAAATACTTCTCACGGTCTACGATGAAGTACTCCTGCTCAGGTCCGACTGAAGGAGTAACCTTCTTTGATGTTGTATTTCCGAATAATCTAAGAAGTCTCAGTGCCTGATCGTTGATTGCTTCCATTGATCTAAGAAGAGGTGTCTTCTGATCAAGAGCCTCGCCTGTGTATGAACAGAAGGCTGTTGGAATGCAAAGTGTTGCGCCTGCTGCATCCTGTCTTACAAATGCAGGTGATGTACAATCCCAGGCTGTATATCCTCTTGCCTCAAATGTAGCACGAAGACCACCTGATGGGAAAGATGAAGCATCCGGCTCACCCTTTATTAACTCTTTTCCTGAAAAGCTCATAAGTACTTTTCCGTTTGGCATTGGAGAAGTGATAAATGAATCATGCTTCTCAGCAGTAACGCCTGTAAGTGGCTGGAACCAATGTGTATAGTGTGTTGCACCCTTCTCAATGGCCCATTCCTTCATCTCGTGTGCGATAACATCAGCAGTCTCGAGATCAAGCTCCTTTCCTTCGTCCATAACCTCATGGAGCTTCTTGTAAACCTTCTTTGGAAGACGCTCCTGCATAACTGCATCGTTAAATACGTTCTCTCCAAAGATGTCTGCTACGTTGAAATATTCCTGTTCGCTCATATCTTACATCCTTTCTGTTCATCAATCCCCTTGAGTGAATTGTTATTTTCAAATAATGTTTAAACAGCTGCACAACATATAAACTCGAATATTCTTGTTTTATGCCGGACTTCTTAGTTTATTAAAAAAGAGGGCACTCCATCTATGGTGGAACGCCCTCGTTCATTTCGCTTAACATTATTTCTGAAATTAAGATACTCCTTTGAGTATCAAAAATCAAGCGTTTATGTTAAAAAAGTTAAGTTTTATAAAATTTTACTACAAGATATAAATATTTTGTAAAGTAGTATGTGCAAAAATACTAAATTGCAATAATATTATTCAGCCTTTCCAACTGATCCGAAAAGCTCCATCTTCTCCTTAACTGTTGCCTTGATTGCCTCAGCACCTGGAGCAAGAAGCTTACGAGGGTCAAATCCCTTGCCCTCAAGATCTTTTCCGGCCTCGATGTATTTACGTGTTGCATCTGCGAATGAAAGCTGGCACTCTGTGTTAACGTTGATCTTAGATACTCCAAGGTCGATTGCTTTCTTAATCATGTCAGCCGGGATTCCTGTACCACCGTGAAGTACTAATGGCATAACACCAGTCTTCTGCTGGATAGCGTCAAGAGTCTCAAAGCTGAGTCCCTGCCAGTTTGCAGGATATTTTCCGTGGATGTTTCCGATTCCTGCTGCAAGCATATCTACACCAAGATCAGCAACTCTCTTGCACTCGTCAGGATCAGCGCACTCGCCCATTCCAACAACTCCGTCTTCCTCGCCACCGATTGAACCAACTTCAGCCTCGATAGACATGCCCATTGCATGAGCAACTGCTACTAACTCTTTTGTCTTTGCAACGTTCTCATCGATTGGATAATGAGATCCGTCGAACATGATTGATGTGAAGCCGGCCTTGATGCACTTGTAGCATCCTTCGTATGTGCCGTGATCAAGGTGAAGTGCTACAGGTACTGTGATACCGAGCTCGTCATGCATAGCCTTAACCATTGCTGCTACTGTACCGAAGCCTGTCATGTACTTTCCGGCACCCTCAGATACACCAAGGATTACAGGGCTCTTAAGCTCCTCTGCTGTTAAAAGTACTGATTTTGTCCACTCAAGGTTGTTGATGTTGAACTGACCTACTGCGTAATGTCCTTCTTTTGCTTTCTTAAGCATTTCTGTTGCAGATACTAACATATTTTTTCCTCCTGTTAATTAAAAGCTAATGTTATTATATTACATAACCTTATAAAAATAAAGTTAAATTTTTAACACAATCAGACAAAAAATTGTGTACTATTACTATTTTATGTCCGATTTTGTATTTATCAGCACATAATGGTAATCTGTTTGTTCAGATTAGTGATGGTCAGATCGGTGTGGCTTCCGCCAAACTCTCCGTCAAGTGTCCACGGTACCTCCTCCTCACTCTCCACATGCAGCTCTCTGGTCTTGAAGGAGTAGATGAGCTCATTGTCATTTTCACGGTTTGCCAGTCCCGCAAGTATCTTATTGAGCTCTATTGGGTTTTTTGGATTCTTGATGAGTGTCACCTCAAAAAGGCCGTCATCAAGCAGTACGTCAGGACCTGATATGCCCTTGAAGCCTCCTACCGAAAGCGAGTTGGTCACCATTCCATATATAAACTCATCCTCTATTATCTCACCGTCATGGCTCACCCTCATCCTGTACGAGGTGATATCCATCAGGTGCTTTGCACCCTCTAAAATATATGCGGCATGTCCCAGTATATTTTTCATCTGCTGCGAGGTCTGGTAGGATACCTCTGTAAAAAGGCCAAAGGCTGCAACATATACGAAGGTATCTCCGTTGAAACCTCCCACATCACATGGGAATGGAGTGCCGTTTACGGCAACTCTTGCAGCCTCCTCCATATTTTTTGGTATGCCGAGAGAGTTTGCAAAGTCATTGGTGCTGCCCGCAGGGATGTATCCTATCGGTACATTTACCTCGCTTTGCTCCATGCCGGTCACTACCTCGTCGAGTGTGCCGTCTCCGCCGCTGCACACTACAAGGTCATACTTCTCAGCATTTTTCCTGACCTTTTTTATGGCATCTCCCTGACACTGTGTAGGATAAATGGTGATTTTGTATCCGGCCTTTGTCATGATGTCCACGATATTTACCAAGTGCTCCTTTATGAGTCCCTTGCCTGATTTGGGGTTAAATACAAATAAAAGCTTTTTCTTCATCTATCTCAGTTCCTCCGCAATCGCCGATAATTTTCTAAGCCTGTGGTTGACTCCCGATTTGCCCATTGGCGGATCCAGATATCCTCCGAGCTCCTTTAGCGGTGCATCCGGATATTCAAGCCGAAGCAGCGCCATCTCCCGAAGCTGCGCCGGTAAATCATCGAGTCCTCTCATTTTCTGTATCAGTCTGATATCCTCTATCTGCTTTACTGCCGCATTCACAGTCTTGCTGATGTTTGCGGTTTCGCAGTTTACTTTACGGTTTACACTGTTGCGCATTTCCTTTAATATACGCACATTTTCCAGCTTCATGAGTGACACATACGCCTCCATGATGTTGAGACTGTCCACGATATGGGCGCCCTCCTTTATGTACACTACATAGTGCCCCTTGCGCTCTACTATCTTGGCATCCGTATCAAAGCCGCACAAGAGCTCCTGAAGCTGCTTCGCCTGCTCTTTCGTATGACACACTATCTCAAAATGGTACGCTTTGTTGGGGTCGCTTATCGAGCCTGCTGCCATGAAGGCTCCCCTGATAAAGGCTCTCTTGCAGCATGTCTGCATAAGAAGCAGTCCGTCTGCAGTCTGTCTGTTGACAGGCTGTGCCGTGATTTTAAGCGCTGCAAGTATCTTTCCGGTATCCTGCTCATCCAGCGCCTTTGTGGTATCTGTGCCAAAGGCACGCTTCATAAGTGTGGCATATTTATTTAAAAGCAGCAGGTTTTCGGTGTCGAGCTCAAGTTCCTTTGTTTTTTCATTGATACGGCCCGAAAGCTCTATGATGCCTGCAAGCTCAGCGAGCTGACAGTGCCTGCTCTTTGATATCTGCTTTGCCAGCTCTTCCTTTACATCACTGGAAAATGACATGTTATTTACCTCTCAATGCATCCTTTCCTATGTCGCGATGCTCTATCTTAAGTCCATAGTCATTACAGCCGCTAAGCCTCTTGTACAGCTCGTTTGCAAGCGTTACCGAGCGGTGCTTTCCTCCGGTGCAGCCTATAGATATAACAAGCTGGTTCTTGCCCTCAGAGATATAGTTTGGAATGAGGAACTTTATCATATCATCAAGCTTGTCGATAAACTCATTTGCCTCCGGAAACTGCATGACATAGTCCTGTATCTCCTTATCATTGCCGGTTTTCGCGCGTAGTCCGTCCACATAGTAGGGATTTGGCAGAAACCTCACATCCATGACTATATCAGAGTCTGACGGTATGCCATACTTGAAGCCGAAGGAAAGTATCGTGATAAAGAGATTCTTGTAATCCTCATTCTGCACAAATATCTTTTCAAGCTCAATTTTGAGTTCCCTTGTGAGAAGCTGGCTTGTGTCTATGATATAGTCAGCATTGTCCTTTAAATACTGCAGCTTTTCCCTCTCAAGCACGATGCCCTTATTGATGCGCTCACTGCCTGCGAGAGGGTGATTACGCCTCGTCTCCTTGTATCGCTTTACAAGCACCTCATCCTCAGCATCGAGGAAAAGTATCTCATACGGAAAATTTTTCTGCCTTAGCTGCTCGAGCGTCTGTGGAATCTCATCAATTCCTGAACCGTTTCGCACATCTATGCCGACTGCCACCTTGGACACATCACTGTGGAAGGTGTTTGAAAAGTCTATGAGCTTATCTAATAGCTGTATAGGCAGATTGTCTATACAGAAATATCCCATATCCTCCATCATTTTCATTGCTGTGCTTTTTCCGGCACCTGACATGCCCGTCACTATTACAAATTTCACTAGAATTCTCCAATCATCTTAACTTCCGGTTCGAGCTTTACTCCAAACTGCTTTAAAACTGTTTCCTGCACGTCTTTTATGAGTGTCAGGACATCCGCTGCAGTGGCTTCGCCCTTATTGACTACAAAGCCGCAGTGCTTCTCCGACACCTGTGCATCTCCCACGCTGTAACCTCGAAGACCTGCATCCATGATAAGCTTCCCTGCAAAATAGCCCTCCGGTCTCTTAAAGGTGCTGCCTGCACTTGGGTACTCAAGCGGCTGCTTCTCCACTCTCTTTGTGCGAAGCTCTGCCATATATGACTTTATCTCATCCTTAGGCTTTGGTGTGAGCCTGAATCTGGCTGACAGCACTATATAGCCCTTTTCCGGGACTATACTGTGCCTGTAGGATAAGTCAAGCTCATCCCTTGTGACAGTCTTTAGCTCGCCCTCTGCTGTGAGCACTGTGGCATCGATTAGGACATCCTTTATCTCTCCACCGTAGGCTCCTGCGTTCATGACTACCGCGCCTCCAACACTTCCGGGTATGCCCGATGCAAACTCAAGACCTGAAAGCGATGCCTCCGCTGCCTTTGCCGCCACTGCTGCAAGGATAGCCCCGGCGCCGGCTGTGATGATATGACAGTTGTCTTGTGCTGTGAGGTCCTGCGCTGTGCTTTGCTGCGCCACAGCTTCTGTCACCTCGATTTCGGACAGACCTTTTCCAATACCAATTACAAGGCCTCTGATGCCCTTATCTCCTACCAGCAGATTGCTTCCGTTTCCTATCACTGTAACCGGCATATCACATGCCTTAGCCATCTCTATAAGCTTTGAAATCCGGCTCATATCAGGCTCTGCATAGTAATCTGCCGGGCCTCCTATGCGGAAGGTCGTGTGTTTTTTCATCGGCTCATCCTGCAGGAGACCAAGCTTCGGCAATTGTTCTGTTACACTTTTTACAAATGTCTGATTCATCTTATATTCCTTTAGCCTATGCTTCCTTCAAAAATGCAATGTAGCCTCTGAATGCCTCATATAAATCGACCTTGCTGATGATTTCCCATGGCGCATGCATGTTGAGCACCGGCACACCGCTGTCAATAACATTCATGTCATAGTTTGCGAGGATATATGCGATTGTTCCGCCGCCTCCCTCATCTACCTTTCCAAGCTCTGCTGTCTGGAATGAAACATCTGCTGTATCCATGATATTTCTAAGCCTTGCAACATACTCTGCGTTGGCATCGTTTGAGCCTGATTTGCCTCTGGCGCCTGTATATTTGTTGAATACAAGACCCTTTCCGAAGTATGCCGAGTTCTTCTTTTCCATAACCGATGGATAGTTCGGGTCAAAGGCTGCTGATACATCTGATGAGAGTACCTTTGAGTTTTTCAGTGCACGTCTGACTGCAAGCTCGCTGTAGTCTCCTGCCAGGTTCATCACCTCTGCCACACAGTTTTCGAAAAAGCGTGACTGCATGCCGCTGGCTCCCACTGAGCCGATTTCCTCTTTGTCCACGAGCAGGCATACACTTGTATATTCCGGTGCGCCATCTATTTCAAGCATAGCTCTGTATGAAGGATATGCGCACACTCTGTCGTCATGGCCGTAACCCATGATCATACTTCTGTCAAGTCCGTAGTCTCTTGCCTCTCCGGCAGGTACCACCTCTATCTCTGCTGAAAGGAAATCATCCTCGTCCACACCGTACTCCTGTGAAAGTATTGTGAGGATATTGTCCTTTACTCTCTCCTTGATATCCTTGTCGTCCTCGTCCTTTTCTGGTCCCGGTATGCTTCCAATGAGCACATCAAGGCTCTCGCCCTTTATGACCTCTGAAGCCTTCTTGCCCATCTGCTCGCCTGACAGATGAATAAGCAGATCGCTCACACCCACTACAGGATCATTTGGCTTGTCTCCGATATTGACTGTCACTGTGCTGCCATCTTTTTTGCAGATGACTCCGTGAAGTGCAAGCGGCAGTGTAACCCACTGATATTTCTTGATGCCGCCATAATAATGTGTATCTAAAAGTGCCATGTCTGTGTCCTCGTATAAAGGCACCTGCTTTAAGTCCATTCTAGGTGAATCAATATGTGCTCCAAGGATATTCATACCCTTCTCAAGAGGCTTACTGCCCACGATAAACAGCGCCAGTCCCTTTCCCATATTGTTTGCTATGATTTTATCTCCTGCCTTTACGCTCTTTCCTGTCTCGATGAGCTCATCAAGGTCCACAAAGCCGTGTCCTGTGGCGTCAGCATAAACTGCTGCCGTGCACTCGCGCTCTGTCTTGCAGCCGGATATAAACCTTCTGTAATCCTCTGCAAATGCAAATAATTTTTCTCTTTCAGGTCCCTGGGGATATTTTTCCCAGGCATTTTTCTTTTCTATTGCCATGATTTATTATACCTCCGAATTTTTTGTAAGATTTGCCTGGACGCGGCGATACAGCTCCTGAGCTGCATTGTAGCCCATCTTCTTTTGTCTGTGATTGACTGCTGCTGTCTCTACGATGACTGCCAGATTACGTCCCGGTCTGATTGGCAGTGAATGACACACTACCTTGTTGCCAAGATACTCGGCATATTCTTCCTCGAGGCCGAGTCTGTCGTAATCTGCCTCCTTTTTCCAGTCCTCGAGCTTGATTACGAGGTCTATCTGCTGTTTTTCCTTTACACACTCTACTCCGTAAAGTGTCTTGACATCGATGATTCCGATGCCTCGAAGCTCTATAAAGTGTCTGGTAATCTCAGGCGATGTGCCCATGAGCGTATGCTCGTTGATCTTTCTGATTTCCACCACATCATCCGTCACAAGACGATGGCCTCGTCTGATGAGCTCGAGTGCAGCCTCACTCTTTCCGATACCGCTCTCGCCTGTGATCATTACTCCCTCGCCGTATACATCTACCAGCACGCCGTGCACTGTGATGCATGGTGCGAGCTGCTCACCAAGACAATAGATGAGCTCAGCCATAAAGCTTGATGTGGAACGACCTGTTGACAGCACCGGTATGCTGTGCTCTCTGGCCTCTTCCATAAATATCTCATCCGGCTGTAAATCTCTGCAGAAGATGATACATGGTATATCAAACTCCATGAAGCGGCTATAGCGCTCTTTTTTCTCGCTGTCGCTCATCTTCTCTATATAAGTATACTCTACATTTCCGATAATCTGTATTCGTCTCTCCTCAAAATGATCAAAATATCCTGAGAGCTGAAGCGCCGGTCTGTTGACGTCCGAGCACTCTATCGCCCTCTCCTTTAGGTTCATCTCTTTTGTGAGATTGTTGAGATCGAGCAATTCTGCTACCTTTGCAACTGATACTGAGTGTAATGCATCCATTCGCGGTCCCCCTTGATGTATATTTGTTTTTTAGTATACCACAGATTAGCTTCAAAATCTACGTGGCAGAGTGGAAAAATGCATACACTGCCTGTGCTGCTTTTTCGTTCATGGTCTCTGTCTGCATAAGGTCTTCAACATCTGCTTCCTTTATCTTCTCCAGCGACTGGTAGCGGCGCATGAGAGCCTTTCTGCGCGCCGGCCCTATGCCTTCAATATCATCAAGCACCGAATGTACCTGACTCTTTGAGCGCAGTGACCTATGAAACTCTATTGCAAAGCGGTGTGCCTCATCCTGTATTCTCGTGATGAGCTTGAAGCCTTCGCCGTGGCGGTCGATAGGTATCTCCACATTGTTGTAATAAAGACCTCTTGTGCGGTGGAAATCATCCTTCACCATGCCACACACAGGTATGTCGAGTCCCAGCTCAGAAAGCACCTGAAGGCATATATTTACCTGACCTCTTCCACCATCCATCATTATAATATCCGGAAAACGGTTGAAGCTGCCTATTTCCTGTGGAGAACCATCTTTTTCAAGCTGCTTCTGTTCTTCCATGCCATGTGTAAAGCGGCGTGTGAGCACCTCGTGCATTGACGCATAATCATCAGGTCCCGTAACTGTGCGTAGCTTAAACTTTCTGTAATCGCTCTTTTTAGGCTTGCCCTTCTCATACACTATCATGGAGCCGACGGTCTCAAAACCGTTGATATTTGAGATATCATAGGCCTCCATACGGTTTAATCCATGTAAGCCCAAAAGTCCCTCGATTTCCTTTACAGCTCCTATTGTGCGCCCCTCTTCTCTCTTTATCCTCTCCTTATCCTGGCTGAGCACTAAGAGTGCGTTCTTGTAGGCAAGCTCAACAAGCTTTTCCTTCATGCCCTTCTGCGGCACCTTTATATTCACCCGCCTGCCTCGCTTTTCGCTGAGCCACTGCTCCAAAACAGCCATATCCTCTATTTCACTCTGCAGCATGACCTCGCGCGGTATAAAAGGTGTTCCGGAATAAAACTGCTTCACAAAGTTATTTAACACATCATCCGCAGCCTCCTCGCTTCCAACCCTCACATGGAAATGGTCTCTGCCTATCAGTTTTCCGTTTCTTATGAAAAATACCTGCACCACTGCATCAGTATCGTCATTTGCAAGTGCTATGATATCCTTATCCTCGCCGTCGGCATTTGTTATCTTCTGCTTCTGTGCTACCTGTTTCACACTGTTTATCAGATCCCTGTATTCAGCCGCCTTCTCAAACTCCATGCTCTCTGAGGCCTTTAGCATTTTATCGCTAAGAGCCTTTATTGTCTGCTCATAGTCGCCGTTTAAGAAATCTATCGCGCCCTTTACAGATATGGCATACTCTTCCTTCGTCACATACCCCTGGCATGGTGCATTGCACTGGTGTATATGATAGTTGAGACACGGCCGGTCTGCTCCTATATCACGCGGCAGCCTGCGGTTGCAGGTGCGAAGCTTATAGATTTTGTTTATCAGATCTATCGAGCTTTTCACCGCAGAGGCACTCGTATACGGACCAAAGTAACGGGATTTGTCCTTTTTCATCTGACGCGAAAACAGCACCCTCGGATAGTCCTCTCCCAGTGTCACCTTGATGTACGGATATGTCTTGTCATCACGAAGCATAGTATTGTACTTTGGTGTATGCTCCTTTATCAGGTTGCACTCCAAAACAAGGGCCTCAAGCTCAGAGTCGGTGACTATATACTCAAAATGATCTATATGCTCTACCATCTGTTTTTTCTTGATGCCCTCATTGTGGCTCGCCTGAAAGTACTGATGTACTCTCTTCGTCAGGCTTTTGGCTTTGCCGATATATATGATTACATCATCCTTGTCATGCATAATATAAACTCCCGGGGCATCCGGGAGTTTTTTTAATTCTTCTTTGATATCAAATGTTTTTTCCATATTCGCTCTTTTGGGTTGTTGTGGAGTTTCGCACCTTCAGGTTGTGAAGTAGCCGGCATGGCACACCGTGTATTCCTCAGGAAAATATGAAGTCAGCCGCGGGTTTTCTCTCCGTTTGGTTTTCTTTGTTTGCAAGGCTTTTTCGTCCCTTCTCTTATCTGGAAGCCCGCGGCAGTTCATATTTTCCTTCTGAACACACTGTGTACCCTCCGGCTTTTTTCAGTTTATGTGTGCGAAACTCTTTTCTACTGCGCTCTTTTTTACGCTCTTTCGCTGCGCGAAAATCGCCCTATAAGGTACTAATTATTTGATGTATCATCCGGCGCTGTATATCCGGAAGATTCATTTGTATCTGCAGGTTGGTCTGTGGCGTTACGAAGGAGCGGATCTGCTGCTGATGTCTCATCATTCTGTGCATTTTCCTGCTCTTTGCTCTCTTCACCATCTTTTTCTTCGTCCGGGTCAGGGAGTCCCTTCATGTCACGGAACATCTTCATGAATTCCTTACCTGTGATTGTTTCCTTCTGGTAGAGATAATCTGATATACTGTCGAGGATTTCTCTGTTTTCATCGAGGAGCTTCATGGCCTCTGCGTAGCTGCTGTTTATGATTGAGAGTACCTCATCATCTATCTGCGATGCTGTATTCTCTCCGCAGATTAATCCTGCTCCGCCCTCTAAGTACTGGTTTTGTACTGTTGCAAGGCACATCATGCCGAATTTATCTGACATTCCGTACATTGTTACCATGGCACGGGCTATCTTTGTGGCATTTTCTATATCATTTGCGGCTCCGCTTGTGACTGAGTTAAATACCAGCACCTCTGCTGCACGACCTGCCATATATGTTGTGATTTTGGCGAGAAGTTCATCCTTTGTCTCAAGGTATTTCTCCTCTTCAGGTGTCTGGAGTGTATATCCGAGTGCTCCCATGGTACGTGGTACGATTGTGATTTTCTGTACAGGCTCTGTATTTTTCTGCAGGGCTGATACAAGTGCGTGTCCAACCTCATGGTATGAGACGATTTTTCTCTCTTTATCACTCATGACACGATCCTTCTTTTCCTTGCCGCCGACTGCTACAAGCTCGAAGGCCTCAAAGAGATCTGACTGGTTTACAAGCTGTCTGCCGTTTTTGACTGCATTGATGGCAGCCTCATTAATCATGTTGGCAAGATCTGAGCCAACAAGTCCTGCTGTTGCAAGTGCCAGTGCATCGAGGTCTACCGACTCATCCATCTTGACATCCTTTGAGTGTACCTTTAAGGTCTCCAGACGCCCCTTTAAGTCAGGCTTGTCAACAATGATTCTTCTGTCAAAACGTCCCGGACGAAGAAGCGCCTTATCAAGCACCTCAGGGCGGTTAGTTGCTGCTAATATAAGTAATCCCTTTGATGTATCAAAGCCATCCATCTCTGCAAGGAGCTGGTTTAGTGTCTGCTCACGCTCGTCATTGCCACCGCCGTATCTGCTGTCACGGCTCTTTCCTATTGCATCTATCTCATCGATAAAGATAATACATGGTGCCATCTTTTGTGCTTCCTTGAACAAATCACGCACTCTCGAAGCTCCGACTCCGATAAACATCTCCACAAAGTCTGAACCTGCAAGTGAGAAAAATGGTACTCCTGCCTCTCCTGCTACTGCCTTGGCAAGGAGTGTCTTACCTGTTCCCGGAGGTCCCACGAGAAGCGCACCCTTAGGCAGCTTTGCTCCGATATCTGTATATCTCTTAGGATTGTGAAGGAAATCAACAACCTCCTGGAGAGATTCCTTGGCTTCATCCTGTCCCGCAACATCCTTGAAGGTGACACCTGTGGACTTCTCCACATATACCTTGGCAGTCGATTTGCCGACTCCCATTCCCATGCTGCCGCCCATCTTCTTTGAAACAAATGCTAAAAGCACCCACAGCAGAATAAGCGGAACTATAAAGCTTAATATATTAAAAATCCATGTAGATGTATTATCAGGTATCGCTGCCTTTATCTCAATAGACTTGCCCTCTGAGGTCTTTGCTTTTTTGAGTGTCGGCACAAGCTCATCATCAGCCACACGGCCTGTGTAATATGTGATGTCATAATTCTTGTGTCCGTCATCCACAAGCTTGTAGTCTATCTCGTAGGAATCAAACTCCACGCTCTTGACATTACCCTTGTCGAGCTGTTTTATGAAATCACTGTATGACTTTTCCTGTGTGCTGGCATGCGATATGCTGTTTGATATAAGTGCATACACAAACAATGCCACGAGTGTCAGCAGGATAAATGCCATGATCCCTTGTCCGCCACGGTTGTTTCTGCCACCGTTTCCACCAGATCTGTTACCGCCGTTATTTCCGTTTCCACCGGACCCATTATTGCCCGGGCCATTGTTGTAATTATAGTTATTAGGTCCCTGATTATCCATATTTTCTCCGTTCTTTTCTTATTTATTACAAGCTTCAAGGCAATTTTGACCTGTAATTTTTATAGTCATTCCCATGAAACCCTATCCCCGAAAAATATCATTACAGACTTCTTATTTTCCAAGGAACATATTGTATATGAAACTGTCTCCTCACAATATATAAAGTGTGAAGCTTCACTTTATTATAAGAAAAAGTGCGGTCAAAATCAACCGCACTTTCTAAATATTGTATTAAATATAACGAAAAATTATCTGTTCACCTTGTTTGCCGCCTCTATGAAGCCATGGAAAAGCGGATGTGGACGGTTCGGACGTGACTTAAGCTCAGGATGTGCCTGTGTGGCGATAAACCACGGATGCTCCGGAATCTCAATCATCTCCACGATTCTGCCATCAGGTGATGTACCACAAAGCTTCATGCCATGCTCTGTGAGAGCTGTTCTGTAGTCATTGTTGACCTCATAACGATGACGATGACGCTCGCTTATATTCTCTGTACCGTATACCTGGTATGCCTTTGATGTCTTGTCGAGTACACATGGATAAGAGCCAAGTCTAAGTGTACCTCCGATATCCTCTATCCCGTTCTGGTCAGGCATAAGTGCGATAACCGGATGAGTAGTGTTTGGATCAAGCTCTATACTGTGTGCGTCATGGAACATACATACGTGGCGCGCATACTCGATGATTGCCACCTGCATTCCAAGGCAGAGTCCCAGATATGGGATATTGTTTTCCCTGGCATACTTAGCTGCTGCAATCATGCCCTCAACACCACGATCTCCAAAACCTCCCGGAACGATAATTCCCTGAATACCCTTGAATACCTCTGCTGCATTGTCATCATTAAGCTCCTCTGAGTCAACCCACTTTATATCAACTGTGGTATGCTCAGGAATACCGCCATGCTTCAGTGCCTCAACAACTGAAATGTATGCATCGTGAAGTGCTGTATATTTTCCGACAAGTGCGATCTTTACCTCTTTATCAGGATGACGGAGATCCTCAACCATCTGCTTCCAGTCTGCAAGATCCGGCTCAGGACAGTCGAGATTCAAGCACTCGCATGCAACCTTTGCAAGATTCTCCTGCTCCATGGCAAGTGGTGCCTCATAGAGATACTCCACATCAAGGTTCTGTAATACGTGTGAATTCGGTACATTACAAAACAGCGCAATCTTGTCCTTAAGCTTTTGGTCAAGCTCATGCTCTGAACGGCATACAATGATATCCGGCTGGATTCCCATGCCCTGAAGCTCCTTTACACTTGCCTGTGTAGGCTTTGTCTTGAGCTCTCCTGACGCCTTGATGTATGGAATCAGTGTCACATGACACAGGATGGCATTGTCGTGTCCCACCTCATGCTGGAACTGTCTGATTGCCTCGAGGAACGGCTGACTCTCGATATCGCCGACTGTACCGCCCACCTCGATGATTGCGATTGTGGTATCCTCAGATGTGAAATCCCTGTAGAATCTGCTCTTTATCTCATTGGTGATATGAGGGATAACCTGTACTGTTCCTCCGCCGTAGTCACCACGACGTTCCTTCTGTAATACTGACCAGTATACCTTTCCTGTGGTGACGTTTGAGTTCTTTGTCAGGCTCTCATCAATAAAACGCTCATAGTGTCCCAGGTCAAGATCTGTCTCAGCTCCATCGTCTGTTACAAACACCTCTCCGTGCTGAATAGGGTTCATGGTACCTGGATCAATATTAATGTATGGATCGAACTTCTGCATTGTCACCTTGTATCCACGAGCTTTTAAAAGACGTCCAAGAGACGCTGCGGTAATTCCTTTTCCAAGACCGGAAACAACTCCACCGGTGACGAACACGTATTTTACAGGCATAATTTTCCTCCTTATCAATATGCTTTGTATATTTGTAAATTCTTAATTTTTAAAATAACCAACTTATTATACAGCCTTAAATTAATTAATGCAATTTATTTTTTAATTATATTTATTATATTTTGTTATAATGCTTCACATCTGGTGACGGACAACCCTGTATTCATCGCCTGAGCGGTAAAACGGACAGCGCTTATAGCTGCTCTGGACAAATCTCGCCATATCATCCTCGTCCATATTTACCGAGCAATAATACTCCTCATCATCCTCATCATATTCATTGTATGCACAAAAATCGCAGCATGTCTCCATTATCTTATCCTTCCATCACTTTTAATATGTATGCTGAAAATCTACTTAAACTGATTGACAGTCTCGTCATATTTGTAATCAATCTGTGCAAGCTTGTCGCAAAGCTCTTTCTCATCAATATCATATGCTGCCGCAAGCTCCTTCAATCCTGAATAATTGTCCCGAAGCTGTGTGTTTACAAAGCTAAGCAGCATAACCGGATCCTTTGGTAATGCCATAATCTGCTCCTTATAATTCTATGTTATCTTATAATTCTATGTTATCTTATTATCATAATCATAGCAATTATTTTTCAAATACCTGCTTTATGCTGTCATAGTGCAGGAACACACCCTGCGCAGCAAGCTCTTTTATTTCATCGAGTGTGGCAATTTTAAACCCAAGTGCCTCCTCTGTCTGAATCTGTACGTCAGACTCCTTGAAATCAAGCTCAAAGCGGTAAACATCCACGAAATAGTTGTCACCCTCGCCCGGATTCTCCCTGTGATAGGTATAGGCAAGCCCTCCCGGACACTGTGATACATCAAGGCCCACCTCTTCTTTCACCTCTCTGCAGACTGCGGTAAATGAGCTCTCACCTGCCTGTGCGGCTCCTCCTGAAACCTCCCACCAGCCCGGTGCCCATGCCTTTGTCATGACACGCTGTGTGATAAGGAACCTGCCATCAGGTCTGTGAATCACGCCAAGCACTGAAAGATGATACTCTCCATCCTTAAGTATCCAGTCGTTTTTTTTCATTGTACGGCCTGTCGGTTTTTTATCCTTATCGTATATATCCCAAAATTCCATTTGAAGCTTCCTTTCTCTAAGTGAGTCTTTAACAATATCATATCATATCCTGCGCAGAAAAGCCAGCTAGTTGTTTACGCAGCTTTTTGCTTTCCGGCAGATAATATTCCATCAGCGACCAGAACCTGGCATTATGGCTTGGCTCAAGCAGATGTGTAAGCTCGTGAACCACCACATACTCTGCGCACTCCGACGGCACCTTAGCCAGCAGAAGGTTGAAATTCAGATGATGTGACTTAACGTTGCATGATCCCCACCTTGTCTTCATCTTCTTTATCGTAAAGCCGGCTGACTTAACTCCCATAACCGGCTCCCATTTGTCGATAAACCTCTGCAGCTGCATCTTAAGCTCCCTGCGCATCTCTCTCTCCATGAAAGGTGCTAAAACAGGCTCCTGTTCCTTAAGCTGTCTTGCAACAAGCATTTCCCGTGTGGTTTGCTCAATCCAGTCTGATTTGCTCTCCACGAATTTCCTGATTTCCGCATCACTCATGCCATAAGGAGCACTCACTGATAGTGTGCCATCCGTGTCCTTCACACGAAGATACATGTTTTTTATTCTTTTCCTAGTTACTTCTATTGCATATCTGTTGTTTATATATATGTTATTTGTACATTTTTTATTTGCATATGCGTTATTCATATTTTCCAGTTTCATACCGTTCCTCTCACGTAATCCGCTCCACGTAAATCCATTTTACAATCTCCGCGCATTTTTGTATACTATAAAATAAAGTAACTATTCAGAACCACTGAGAACAAGAAAAGCTGATGCGTCATGCTTGCATGTAAGCAGCAGGTTTTATTGTTCTCTAGGTGGCTCGAATAGAGCCACCCCACACATATGAGCAAAATTAGCTGCACAGCAGCGGCGCTAAACGTCCGGTGGACGTTTGTTCAGCGCGGACCGAAACGGAGTGTAGACAAAGCACGAGTATCGTGCGGTTTTGCGAATATGCGTGGGGGGTTCTGAATAGTTATGAAATAAAGAATAAGGAGGCTCCTATGACAAAAGAAAAATTAGCCATTGAAGTAATAAAAAGACTAAAAACCGCATATCCTCGCACCGATTGCACTCTTGAGTACGACGAGGCCTGGAAGCTCCTCGTATCAGTCAGGCTCGCAGCCCAGTGCACTGATGCCCGCGTAAATGTAGTCGTGGTGGATTTGTTCAAAAAATATCCTTCCATCGAGGCTCTCGCCGATGCTGATGTTTCCGACATAGAAGAAATTGTACGTCCATGCGGCCTGGGAAAGAGTAAGGCACGTGATATAAGTGCCTGCATGAGAATGCTTCGCGATGATTTTGGCGGTCTTGTGCCTGACAATATGACCGACCTGCTGAAGCTGCCGGGAGTCGGCAGAAAGAGTGCCAACCTGATTATGGGTGATGTGTACGGCAAGCCTGCCATCGTCACCGACACACACTGCATACGCCTTTGCAACCGTATAGGACTTGTAGATGGAATAAAGGATCCGAAAAAAGTGGAGATGGAGCTTTGGAAAATCATCCCACCCGAGGAGAGCAATGACTTCTGCCACAGGCTGGTTGATCATGGACGCGCCGTATGCACTGCCCGAACCACACCGCACTGTGACATGTGTGTGCTGAACGATATATGTGGAAGCGTTGTGCATAACTAAAACAGTAAGGCTGCGGCTCCGCAGCCTGCATGCAAAACGTGAGAAAGGACCGCGATGTTACACGCGGTAACAACGCGATCCTTTCTCGAGGAGTTTAGTTATGAAAATGTTTATTAATAAAAAGGGAATAATGTAAAAGGTTTTGTTCCTCTTACAATAACAAGTATATGTGGTAATTATGTCCTAACAATGTACATTTTAGAAATATTTTATTAAAAAAGTCGTGATTATTTTATACTTTTTTTAGATTTGTAATATTCTGTAAATAACAACTAAATTTTTTTGTTAAAAAGTTCCTTACAGAGCTGTATTTTATCCTCATGGCTCTGTCCGGTCAGGCTGTTTTGAAAATCCACAATACCTGCAGCGGTGCTGTCTGTCAGCAGACCTTTTTCTGCGAGACGTCTTTTCATCTCACGCGCTGTACCGTTTCCTCCATCGAACACACGCACCCTATCTCCAAGCACCTCCTGTATCATTTTTCTGACAAACGGATAATGTGTGCATCCCAGCACAACCGCATCTATCTCACCATGCGAATATGAATACAAAAGTTCCTCGAGATACTGTCTCACATCATCACCGTACAAGTCACCTCTCTCAACGAAATTCATAAGCCCAGGACAAGGCAATGGAATAATCTCACCCAAATGTCTGTATCTGTCCATAAGCTTTTTAAGTTTTTCCTCCCTGATAGTCATAGGTGTAGCCATCACAAGCACTCTCGGATTTTCCATAAAAAGCATCGCAGGCTTGACTGCAGGCTCTATCCCTACGATAGGAACATCGGGATATTGTTCTCTTAATATACGCACTGCCGCGCTGGTGGCTGTATTGCACGCGACAACAAGCCCCTTTGCATGCTGATTTAAAATCAGCTCCTTTGCATGCTCACAGGTCAAAGCTCGCACCTGCTCAAGTGTTTTGGTACCATAAGGCGCATTTGCTGAATCACCGTAATATATAAAATCTTCGTTAGGCATCACTTCAACCAGGCTCTTTAAGACGCTTATTCCGCCGACTCCTGAATCGAAAACTGCAATTGACATTATAAAAGTCCCTACTTTCTTTATAAAATCTGTTATGATATAATGAATAAAACAAGCTTAAGGAGGCACCTATGGATAATCCTAAAAGTCTTTTTAACAACAACACAAAAGTATGTGAAAACTGTAAAAGGCCTCTGCCACATGACTATAAAGAGAATCTCTGCCCACGATGCCTTGATCTGGCATTATTCCGCGAGGTAAAGGAATTTATCCGTACCCACGACGTAAATGAATACGAGGTTGCAGAACATTTTAAGATACCGCTTAGACAGGTAAAGAGCTGGATAAAGGACGGACGCATCGAGTACAAGCAGTCTGAATCAGCCTCCACTATAGCCGGTCTTCACTGCCAGCGGTGCGGTGCACCTGTTACCTTCGGCACTCTTTGTCCCAAATGTCTGAGACTGTTAAACGGCAACAAAGGATACTCAACCGGATACGATGCCGGCAAAACAAAATCCAAAATGTACCATTTGGAAGGAGAGGAGTAATTACTCCTCTCTTCTTTTAACCTTTGATCTGTATTTTTTCTCAACCTCTGTGAGGAACTTGTCATCAAGCTCCGCCTTTATAAGTACGTTCTCATCAGGCGATTTGATGACGATATCATAATAAGGTACATCCTTCTGACCTGAGGTATAGTCTATTTTCTTGATCTCATTTCCATTCTCGTAATTGTATACACTTCTGTCACCTGCCGGTGCGATTGCTGCTACAGACTCCATGCTGTATATTCCAAGGCGCTTTCTGCGGCTCTTGTTTTTAATTTTGGCAAAGCGCAGCTCTCCGTCAAAATATGAATATTCAAACTCGGTGTTCTGTGCCATTATCATAAGATATGCAATAAGTCCAAATACTACTGCAAATAAAATACCCGGTGCAAAGCCGATGCAGATAGTCAGAAGACTTATCGCAGCAAGAGCCACAAGCAGGTACGAAACAAATACCAGCGCCACATTTTTTTTACGCGCAATCAATGTAAATACTTCCATTATAATTCTCCTTTGCATATTGAAAATATATATCTTTATAATGATAACAGATTTTTGCCGTTTCGTATAGATTTTTTCATGGTTATAGGTTAAAATATTATAAAAATTTAGTGAAATTTCGGAGGGTTAAGATGCAATTTAACTTAAAACTGCAAAATGATTTCAAAAACAACATAAGAAGGGAGTGGGCTTTAACCAACGGCCTTGGCGGATATGCCGGCGGTTCAGTCACCGGTGCGATAAACCGTACGCATCAGGGCTATCTGATTGCAAGTCTCCGCTCTCCTGTGCAAAGATATGTCTGCTTCTCAAAGACAAACGAAAAAATAGTCACAGACAGCCACACCTATGATCTCTCAAGTGACCAGTTCAAGGGCGGATGCCACACAGACGGCATCCAATATATAAGAGAGTTCACATACGATGGAACCATATGCTTTACATATGAGGCCGGTGATATCACCATAAAAAAACACATCGCACTGGCACAGGGAAAAAATCTCGCTGCCGTGGCATATGAGATTCAAAACAAAGGCGAAGCGTCTAAGCTTTTTATCACGCCTCTTATGAACTTCCGTGAGCACTCTGAAAGTTCCACCGTCGATTCATTAAAATTCGAGGTCCAAAAGCAGGAGCATGGCTTTAGTCTCATCCCAAAAGCTCATGATGACCACTGTATCCGCATTGCTTTTTCAGGCGGGGAGCTTACTGAAAGAGACGACAAATATATCTGTGACCTTGAGGCTCAGACCGAGGTGGACAATGAAGTGCCTGGCCTCGACTGTGCATTTTGCCCATATGACGTGAGCGTGGATATTCCTGCCGGTGAATCAATGCATTTTTCTGTAATGTGCGATATCGTACCACTTGAAGCCTGTAACGGCAACGCAGGTTCAGCCTTCGCCAAACACCTTGTTTCTGATAACGAAAGTGCTTTTGAAATACTACATGCGCAGCTTGACTACACCGATGAGCTGATTAAAAGAAGCGGCTTCACTGATGACTTTGCCGTGAAGCTTACTGTGGCTGCAAACCAGTTCATCGCACACAGACAGTCAACAGGCTATGACACTGTGCTCGCCGGACTTCCTTGGTTTACAGACTGGGGCCGTGACACTATGATTTCATACACTGGCCTGACACTTTGCACCGGCCGTTTTGAAAAAGCTCACGATATACTACTGACCTTTGCCAAGTACTGTAAGGACGGGCTCATCCCGAATATGTTCCCGGACAGCGGACTTGAGCCTCTCTACAATACTGTAGATGCATCACTGTGGTATTTTTATGCTGTCTACAAATATCTTGAATATGTGTCCACTCCCGATGCCTATGAATTTATAAAGAAGGATATTTATCCATGCTTAAAGGATATCATATCTACTTATAAAAAAGGCACTGATTTTTCCATATATATGGACACGGACGGGCTCATTCATGCCGGAAGCGGACTCGACCAGGTAACATGGATGGATGTTCGTGTCGGTGACTGGGTTGCTACGCCTCGTCACGGCAAGCCTGTCGAGATAAATGCACTTTGGTACAACGCACTGTGCACCATGGATATGCTTCAGGCTAAGTTTGGCGATAACGATGACAGCTACAGACAGCTTGCTTCTCTCGTAAAGGCTTCCTTCAACAAGCGCTTCTGGAATGAAAACACAGGCTGCCTGTATGATGTGGTTGACGAGGATGACGATACAATCCGTCCAAACCAGATTTATGCCGTAAGCCTGCCATTTACCATGCCTGACATGGAGCGTGAAAAAGCAATTGTGGATACGGTAATGGATAAGCTGTACGTAGGCTGCGGACTGCGTTCGCTCGATCCTGACCACAAGGATTACCATCCGATTTACATCGGCTCTCTCTCAAAGCGCGACCATGCCTATCATCAGGGAACAGCCTGGGGCTTTCTGCTCGGTGGTTTTATCAGTGCCTATGTAAAGGTAAACGGCCGTACGAAGGCGACCGCTTTATGCGCTGACAAGCTGCTTGACCCTGTAAGGGAGCATCTGCTCAACAACTGTATCGGCTCAATATGCGAGATATTTGACGGCGATGCCCCTCACACCGGCCGTGGCTGCTATGCGCAGGCATGGAGTGTAGGTGAAGTGCTTCGCTGCTACTGTGAGGATGTACTGCCTATGCTCCCACAAGCTCACTCATAAGCTCGTGGACCGTAGTCATCCGGTTTATGCGGCCCACATTGGCACCGCAGAATACCAGACCGTTTTGCATATCTCCTTTAACCGCTGCAATCAGTGCCTTCGTAATACAGTACGGCACTGTTGCAGGGTTACATTTCTCAAGACAATTGTAGCACTTTGTGATAGGCTGCTTTTTCTTTTCCAAACCCCTGATAAACTCATTTCTGACAGCACGCCCCGGCATTCCGACCGGGCTTTGTATAATCTGCACATCAGACTCATTCGCGTTCAGATAAGCATGCTTATAGGCATCAGATGCGTCACACTCCTCTGTCGCCACAAAACGGCTCGCCACCTGCACTCCGTCGGCTCCAAGCTCCATGCAGTGCATGACATCCTCATGTGTAAACACTCCGCCTGCTACAATTACCGGAATGTGCTTTTTAAACTTCTCCTCATATGCCTTTGCACAGCTGATAATCTCCTTAATCTCGCTGTCATAATCCATATGCTCCATATCTGCAAGCTGTTCATTGGAAAATCCCAGATGTCCTCCGGCCTTTGGTCCCTCGATAACAATAAAGTCCGCTGTGCGGTTGTATCTGTGTGCCCACATTTTAAGAATCAGATTTGCTGCTCTCTTTGAAGAAACAATCGGAGCAATCCTTGTATGTGACTTTTCATCGACCAGCTCAGGCAGTTCCATTGGAAGTCCTGCCCCGCTTATAATAACATCAGCACCTGCTTCAACCGCAGCCAGAACATGCTCCTTGTAATGCTTTAAAGCCACCATGATATTGACTCCTACCATTCCATGTCCACAGGCAAGCTCCTTTGCTTTCTTAATATGCTTCTTGATAGCAATCAGATTAGCCTTTGCCTGGTCCTTTTCAAACTCCGGCTCCTCAAAGCCAATCTGCGCGGTGGAAATCACTCCTACACCACCCTCCTTAGCAACAGCTCCGGCCAGTCTGCTAAGACTCACTCCAACTCCCATGCCTCCCTGAATGATAGGAAGCTTTGCAACCATATCTCCGATTCTCAGTTCTCTCAACATAATATGTACCTCCGAACATGTATAAATTTCATTTTTATGTTTGATATTCAAATTATTTGATAATCAAACATATATACATAGTAGCCCTTTAAGGTATTCATGTCAAGATAAAATTATATCATTTTCTATTTTATATAGTTTTTAATACTACATTCCTTATTTATTGTAACTATCCAAATTTTCTCAATTTTAATATTGACATCAAAAGACAAATCGTGTAGAATAATTTTTGTTGTGAGGCAAGCCCAGTTAGCTCAGTTGGTAGAGCAACGGACTGAAAATCCGTGTGTCTCTGGTTCGATTCCGGAACTGGGCATTTTAATTTATTATGGGATATTAGCTCAGGTGGTAGAGCACTTGACTTTTAATCAAGTTGTCCGGGGTTCGAATCCCCGATGTCTCATTAAGATGAATATAGCGGAAAGCCAGTAAAATCAAGGATTTCCGCTATTTTTTTGTGATTTTTAAAGTAGTAAAAAGTAATCAAAAGTTGATGGTTTTTAATGTCCGCATTGCGTCCGCAAGGTGTTTTTTGACCCTAATGTCCGCATTGTGTCCGCAAATCAGATTGCCAAAACATCATTTACAACGGCTGCGGCATCTTCTTTTTCTTCCATGATGTGATTATATACATCCAGTACCATTTTCTCTGTATCTCCCATTAGCTGAGCAATTTTCTTTATACTGATCGCCGGTACATGGTAACACAGGTTCGTGCAGTAATTGTGTCGGAAGATGTGTGCAGTCAGACCGGACACGACAGGAAAAGCATCAGTACCGCCTGCAGCATAATTTATTTTCTTTACTATGGACGCCCACATTTTTACATAAGCGGAATGCGTTATGTTTGATCCGTCACGACAGGTAAACAGATATGTACCGGGAAGAGTAGAGATGTACTCTTTTAAGAAGGCTGCGGTAGTATCCGGGATTGGAACAGACCGAAATCCGTGATCGCTTTTTGGCATCTGCTTGATCTCCGACGTGTTTTTCGGGAAAATAAGCGTTTTTGTGATCGAGACAGAGTATTTGTCACCTACCGATTTAAAGTCGAATTTTGATAGAGCCAGAGCTTCCCCACGGCGTAATCCACAGGAATATATGATATAGATAAACGCTTTTTCCCTGTTTGTGAAATCTGCCTTTGAAATAGCTTCTTTTTCCTCAGGCATGAGAGGGCGTTTTTCTTTTTTGACATACTTTGGCAGATTAATGTCTGCGCAGATCTTGTCGTACATTCCGATGCCGATATAATTATCAGCTACAGCCATTTTCATGATCTGTTTAAAAGTAACTTCTATTTGTTCACAAGTCCGCGGCTTATCCAGTGCATTGTTGATAGCTAACTGGAAGTGACTGTTTCGAATATCACACAAACGGACGTCCTCTAAAAAGGATAGATGCGTTTCTATGATATTTTCATACATTTTCCGAGTATTCATTTCACGGGCAGCCTTTTTTGTGAGGAGCCAGCTTCGGGCATATTCTAAAAAAGTCACATCAGTTCCCTGGACATACTGACCATTTTCCACATCGTTTTTCAACTGGTTGACCTGCCGTTCCAGATCAGCACTGGATTTCTTTGAGACGAGACGTTTACGATGCTTGCTACCGTCAGCATTGTAAGTGCCATCCCAGATCTTTGTTTCGTACTCACCACGGGAGTTTTTTGAGTATTTTGCTTTTGCCATAGTATCATCCTTTCTAGTGTTAAAGGTGTCGAAATCGACCCGTTTTTGGGTATAAAAATAACAGCCAGCAGAGAACTGGTGTTCCGCTTGCGTTTGGCTGCTCCGAAAGGTATAATATGCTTTGTCTAGGATATTGCTTTTCGGAGCAATGTTTGCCGCTCTGGTGTTGGTAGCACTGGGGCGGTTTTTATTTATCAAAATTCATATGGCACAAAATAGTTATTCAATCACGTTATAATATGAGTAGTTATTATAACGGAGGTGTGCCAATGATAAATAAACAGTATAATCCGATTAACTGGTCTGACTACGATCCACATAATGAAACATGTATGGATACAAATGATTCTTATTTTACAGCCGAATTGCCGGAGGATGAACGGCAATTATGTATTTTCTAATTACTCATAGAACAATTTACGTATAGTTTGTAACTATCTGGTATAATAGTGTTGTTGTTTACATCTTTTGGAAAGTAAAATTTTAATTCATCAGATGCGCCAATAAATTTTGTATCGGCATAATTAGCATTGTATCCAATAGGAGTATTATTTTTATAAAAAACTATTGCAACGTAAGTAAACTCTGAATGTGGATTTGATTCATTTTTTGCAGTTGTAAGTATATAAGAAGAATATTCTTTTGAAGTCGTGCTTATTGCATTTGCATTTCCAAAACGAAAAGGTTTTGAAACCTTAAAGTCAATTACATAATTTTCGGTTGGCGGTCCAGATAAAAAGAGGGCGCATTCACTGCCATTTTCAAAACGATAATTATGTGTATCCGAATCATCAGAAGAAATACCTATTAATTCGTTAGAAGAATTATAAAAGGAGCACTTGGTTTCTAAACAAATAGGACTATGATAGTTATTTTTTACAATAATAAGAACACCAGATTGGTCATGGTTATTTATGATATAACTATTATATGATAATAGTGATTCTGCGTATTCATAATCCATAAGCACGTCAACAATGCAAGTATCTGTATAATTACCACAAGTGGCAGTTATTTTAACAGTTCCTGGCTTGATTCCATGAACAAGACCAGAACTCGATACGGTTGCAATTGAGTTGTCTGAGCTTTTCCAAGAAATGGTTTTGTTAGTTGCATTTGACGGTGAAATAGTATAATCGATTGAGCTGTAGTCATTCTCTACGACGGAAAGGCAACTATCGATTTTAAATGTGGAAATTGGGACGGTTGAGGCAGAAACGATAACACTACAGGTATACTTTTTCTTATTTATCTTGGCAGTTATTATGCATTTCCCAGCTTTTTTCCCTTTGACAAGTCCTTTTGAATTGACAGTTGCGATGTTTTTATTACTACTTGACCATGTGATTTTTTGCTTAGTACCTTTAAGCTTTAATGTATATGAGCTTCCAACTTTTATTTTAATGGATTTTTTGTTGATAGTTGGTGTTTCTACTGATAGTTTGCATTTTAATGTATTTTTACCCACTTTGGCAGTAATATTACAAACACCTTTTGATTTAGCAACGATTTTACCTTTTGAATTGACATTTGCTACTTTTTTGTTGGAACTAGACCACTTTACTTTGGTTTTGGTTCCAGATACTTTTAATGTTAATGTTTGCCCTTTTATAAGTGTTGCTGTTTTCTTATTTAGTTTTGGTTTGGTTGCGGCTTCAACACTGATGATATCATCGCTAAAAGGCAAGATGCTAGGTACAGAAAATACAAGTAAGAATACAACTAATAATGAGAAACAAATTTTTTTGAAATTTTTCATCACTTAACTCCCTTTCTTATAATCGATTTATATTAATTCCATAACTCCAATATTAGGCTGGAAAAATACAACGTAATTGTCAACCTGTGTGCATACACCGTATTTATTTGTGTAGTATGTTAGGCTGTCATTTAAAAACTCTTCGGTAACTCCAAGATATTCTGCCGTTTCAAATAGGTTTTGACAGTTGTGTAAATATGCATCAATGATACCACGCAAACCGACTTGGTTGTTGTATGCCCAGATTCTACCGCGTAATTCCTGCTTGCGATTCTCAGCACTGGACTGGTCAATGATTTCACCGACAGCAGTGTAGTGATGTCCAAGCTCTTCGGCAAGGACACATGCTTTTTCGGTAGAATTTTTAAGATTTTTACTCAATGCGATCGTATTATTACAATACAGACCGCTGATCCGATCGCTTTTAAAAGAATGATTATCTATAATTTCTATACCATCCTTGCAGGCTTCGTCTTGCAATTCTTCATATGTATTCAATTAAAACACCTCCCGCTCCAGTATATTCTTATAGGTGTCCTGAAATCTGGACAACTACTTTCTTTTGGTTTTTACAAATTCAGCAAATGCTTTTATTTCGTCAAGTTCTTCCTCAGTATACTCGTCACCGTCGAAGTGGGCGGCAATGGTTAATGGTTCTTCATCTGGTTCATCCCAACCCATAAGTTCTCGGGGAGATACTTTTAATGCTTTTGCAAATTCTCGTATTTTTGACTCTGCGAGGTCGACCTCTCCTTTTTCGATTTTGGCAATGGATGATCTGTCTTTATATCCAGTTAATTCTGCCAATGTATCTTGAGACATTTTTAATTCAGTCCTTTTTGATTTTATGTTTTTATATAGCGGTAACATAAGCAGAACTCCTTTCATTAATTAATTTGTATTATCATAATACCACTTTGTGTAAAATAATTCAACAAAATTATTAAAAAGTGTTGACATAAATTCACATCAATGATATAGTGAATTTAGTTCACGGAAAGGAGGCGATAAAGAAGTGGCGAATGTAGAACTGCTCAAAGAGAAAATAAGTAATTCTGGAATGACAGTTACAGCAATAGCTGATAAATCAGGTATATTGCGTGAAACTCTCTATAACAGAATGAAAAGTGGTAATTTTTATGCATCTGAAATTACTGCATTAACAAGGGTATTGCATCTCACCCGGAAAGAACGAGATGAAATTTTTTTGCCTTAATAAGTGAATTAAATTCACAAAAAAGAAAGAAGGGCGATGGGAAGTGACGGAGATAGAAAAGTTATCACAAGTAAAATTCAATAATATGCATCGGGCATATTGCGAAGCAAAAAAGAATGATTGTCCAAATTGTCCTCTTAGAGTGTACTGCTTTATTTCACCGAGAGAACGAACAGACCAACTGATGATAGACGTTATTCAATTTATGTTGGAGGAATTAAATCCGGATGTTGATGTGAATACGTTACCAGATTTTTACACGAGTGTGAAAATGGTTTGCCCGGCAGAAATACATTTTAAAGGGGCAGTAGGATATGAGCAGATCTTTAAAAGTGGAGCAAAATCATAAACCCACCGATGGAAAGCTATTTAATAGTTACTTAAGTAAGGACATTCATCAGTATTATTTTCCATTCCGTTGCACCGGAATTTAGGCGAACTGTCCTTTAATGAACAAGTTGAGTATTTCCAAACGGGTTTTCCGCTTGATAACTCATAGTAATCAGTAATGGTTGTTAGTTGCTTTGCATAGCGGTAGCAAGAAAAAGTATGTTTTTCTGTTTTCATAATCCCCCATTCTCGGTGGGTAAAGATATTTTAACATAAAAAACATACAGATTCCAAGAATAGGAATAGTTAAAGAAGAGAGATAAGAAGAGTGAAAGAAGTAGATGAACTTATTAAAAAACTTGCAATTCATATCAGTGAAATTATTTCATCTGGTAAAGAGCGAGAGGGAGAAGTTTCAGATAAGACAAAGGCTCTCGCAGCGTTGATATCTGTAAGAGCCGAGTTTCCGGTAAACGAAGCAGAAATAAAAAACGATTTGAAGTCTACTGAGGAGTTAGCAGATATCGTCTTAGAGCATCTTCGGAATATTCCAGAATGCCAGAAGAGCATAGAGTTGTCATCGTCTGAGCTATTCCGAGATAAACAGACACCTTAATGGCATTGGTCAAAAGCAATGCTTCATCTTCGGTAATTTGACGATCTAAACCACCAGCTAGCATTTCGAGGATTGGCTGTAAATTGTTCTTGATTAAATTGTCGGAAGTTTTCATTGCGTACTGAATTATTAAGTCATCCATAGTAATAAATCTCCTTTGGGATTGATACTCGGACGCGGCAACGTCCTGTGAGGAGATTGTACCACAGATGGAGAAATAAAGAAATGTAACGAGAAAGGAGAAATATGAGCGAAGCAGAAGAGTTAGAAAAACTGTGTAAGCCGGTAGTCGACTGGTTGAAAAAGAACCATGATCCGCATACCGAGGTACATATAACCGTAGATCACATTGATCTGATGGAGAGTGTGATCGGGATTCCGGTAGAGTAGGAGGTGGTTGAATGGTTTACCCTAAACAGGTTATGAGAGCAACAGAGCTTGAAAAAATGGGATTTCCGCGTGAGTACTTGCTTTATGCATACCGTAGAAAAGGACAAAACTATGCGTGGAAAGCGACTCCGGCGAGAAACAGTCCGATTTTGTTTGACACAGAGGTCTTTGAAAAGTGGAGACTTAGAACAACAGGAGCGGGGAGGTGATAGTGTGTGAGACGTTTATCTAAAATCATCATGGCAACCGGTGGAATCATATCAATGCTTGCCATGTGCTGTCTCGACAGCGACGGCATTTACATGTACTACGCCGGAGCAGTCTGTATCCTTGGTGGATTTATCGCCGGAGCTGGATACGGGTTGAGAGTTCTGTCGGAGCGCAGAAGAGAGATGCAGATCGAGATGTTTTGTTTTCATCAGGCGGACAAGCTGGATGGGGATATGGTGTTGATCGATTGCAGTGACAGTACGAAGGAGGCAAGGTAGTGACAAATGCACAATGTTTAAGCGAGAAAGAGAATCCCAAAGTAGAGGATATGGCTGTTGGCATGATTATTGCGAAAGTGGGACTTGATTTCAATATCGAAGTTGATGCTGAAAGCTATGTGCCAATTTATCATCAGATGAAAGGATGGTTACTTAGTGAAAAAGAAAAATAGCACCCTGAACTTTGGCGAGCGCAGGTGCTATTTCAATCGTGGAAATACCTAGTATTTCTGCGTTTATTGTAACACTGAAATTGAGGTTGTGTCAATGTATGAGAAACAATGCAAACGCTGTGGCTGTTCCATGGACCCGGGCGAAGGTCGTAACGGAGTGTGTGATGACTGCATAACCGGTGAGACGGAACGGCAGAAGCGCGAAAAACAGATTGAGCGGATGGTCCGGGCAACGGATTGGACGCAGATGGAAATGGAGGAATTTATAAGTGGATGCAAGTATTGAGATGAAATTGCTGGCGATCGACAGGATGATTGATATGCGAAAGCAGTTGATTGCCATGCAAGATAACCTTGGAATGAGCAATGGGCTCAGTGCTGATGAAAGAATTCTGGTTTTCCATTTAGAAGACTTACTGGAATTATCAAAAGCGATCGGAACTGAGGTACACGAAACAGGGTATATATCGGAACGCGGATATACGGAAGTTGCTTTTGAATATAAAGGTGTCACGTTCAATACATACATTCTTTCGGAGGAATATGAACTGTACAAGAACGAAAAAGGAAGAGGCAATAGCAATGAATGAGATCACACCGGATGCACCGGACTGGGATGAATACGAAGCAGAACAGGTGCGCATGCACCGCCTGTTTGAAAGAATGACGGCACTGTATGAGCGTGAGGAAATGATCGGAGAAGAAAAGGAGATAGAAAATGCAGGAAATTAATTTATTAGTGGAGCAGAAAAACGGAACTATCGGAGGAAACTTCGAGGAATTAAAGACAGCATTAAAAGCTGAATTGGAAGTATATAAGAACATGGTGTTTACCGAGGAAACAAGGCCAGAAGCGAGAAAGGCGGTAGCTAACCTCAGAAAACTCAAAAAGTCCATGAATGATAAGAAACTGGAAGTCAAAAAAAATTTTATGGTTCCTTATACCGATTTCGAAGCACAGGTCAAGGAACTGGACAAATTGATTGACGAGCCAATCAATTTTATCAGCGGGCAGATTGAGGAATTTGAACGAAAGCGTGTAGAAGAAAGGAAAAAGTTGATTTCTGATATCTATACTGAGATCATCACAGAGCATGATACTGTGGCTGAATATCTGCCACTCCAACGCATTTATGACAGTAAGTGGGAAAATTCTACGACCACCAAGAAAACAATCAAAGAAGGAATTATGAAGCATGTGGAACATGTAGAAAAGGATCTCGCTACCATCCACAGCATGGAGTCGGAGTTTGAAGATAAGGGCATTGCAAAATATAAGACCACATTGGAACTGTCGGATGCACTTACTACTATGAATCAGTATCAGAAGCAGAAAGAAGATATCCTGCGCAGACAGGAAGAGGAAGCGCGTAGGGCGGCAGAGGAAGAAAAAAGAAAAGCTGAAGATGAAGTTCACAAGGCAGCAGAGGGTGAGCAGAAGGCAGATACACCAGTACAGGAAGAGCCGATTGCACAGGAGACTGTAAAGGAAGAGAAATTTGTAGAGCCGAAGCCGGTAACTAACACGGTTGTATATGAGATTATTGCTGATCCGTTTCAGATCGTGCAGCTTGAATCTGCTATGCGTGAGTATGGCATTAAATTCCGGAGGGTATAAGAATGGCAGAGACAGCACAGAAAATGAACATTTACGAAGCCATATCCCACTGTATGGAAGAGATCGGTGCGGTTGGTAAGGATGCTGTGAACAAGCAGCAGGGATTTAAGTACCGTGGTATTGATGCTGTTATGAATGCAATTAATCCGGCGCTGGTAAAAAATCATGTGTTTATTGTTCCAGAGGTGCTGGAGCAGCAGAGACAGGAGAGAGTTACCAATAAAGGCGGCACGCTGATCTACTCTATCTGCAAAATCAAATATACCTTTTATGCAGAGGACGGCTCTTCTATTGAAGCAATCACGGTTGGAGAGGGTATGGACTCTGGAGACAAAGCAACAAATAAAGCTATGGCAATCGCTTTTAAATACGCATGTTTCCAGGTATTTTGTATTCCTACAGAAGAAATGAAAGATCCTGATGGAGAGACACCGGATCCATCTACGGAGAAAGACCCGTACAAAGAACAGGCGATGCAGTTCACACCGGCAACGGCAGAGCAGTTACATAAAATCAATGAATTTGTGGATGCCTACGCTGAAATGTGTGAGAACGCAAAGGCGGTAGATATCATGAACCAGCTTAAGAAAATGTACAAGTTTTCCAGTACATCTGACATTTCTACGGAACTGGCAAACAAACTGATTGAACAGGTCGAGACCTGGTATAAGAAAAAGAAAGAGGCTGATGCCTGATGGAACTTACCGGAAAAGCAGTTGGGGCTTCTCTTGACTTCGATACGAACCGGTTTCGGATTACGTTCGAAGTCAATGAGAATGACATTGTAAAAGCAGAGTATGACAAGTTAAAAAGTTATGACAAACTGAAAATTAAAGCTGTTAAATACACGCAGCGACGATCACTGGATGCAAATGCTTATTTTCATGTTCTTGTTGGAAAGATTGCGGATGCACTGACTATATCCAAGGCAAAAGCTAAAAACGTGTTGATCTGTAAATATGGGCAGCCACAGTTATTACCGGATGGTGACATCATGGTTTATAAAACGAATGCTCCAGAAGAATTTATGTGGGAACAGGAAAGTATACATGCAATTCCTGTTAAATATGAGGAAAAAGCTACATTTTACAGGATTTATCGTGGCAGCCATACATATGACACAAAAGAAATGTCTGTTTTGATTGATGGAACGGTGGCAGATGCAAAAGAACTTGGCGTTGAGACCGCCACGCCTGCCGAGATTGCAGAGATGAAAGAACGGTGGGGCGTATGAAACAATTATGGAGTGTATTCACAGATGATATGGACCATTGTTATTTTACCGGATCTGCACCGGTAGAGAGACATCATATATTCGGTGGAAATCCTAATAGGAAGAATAGTGAGAAATATGGTTTTGTCATTCCACTTCGACCTGATCTGCATCCAAACGGAGTGTATGCCGGGAGGAATTCGGCGGACATTGATTTAAAACTTAAGCAGATGGCACAGAAATATTTTGAAGAACATTACGGAACAAGAGAAGAGTTCCGGAAAATATTCGGGAAATCTGTATTGTAGGGTTGTAACACCTGCCGACAGGCAAAAGAAACAGTTCATGCAGAATAATATATCACAGTATTATTAAGAGCCATGATCTCCGGTGCCGATGGGTGCCGGAGGGAAAGGAGAAAAAAGTTGAATTTAGAACAGAAAATTACCTCGCTTGAGGTTGCGGAGATGGTCGGTAAAGATCATTCAAAATTATTAAGAGATATCAGAAATTATACGGATCAGTTAGCCGAAGCCAAAATTGGCTCGGGCGATTTCTTTGAAGAAAGCGCATATAAAGATGCAAATAACCAGAGCAGACCATGTTATTTGGTCACAAAGAAAGGCTGCGAATTTATCGCCCATAAGCTGACAGGAGTTAAGGGAACAGAGTTTACGGCGAAATATATTAATCGTTTCCATGAAATGGAAGAGGCAGTTAAAAAGCCACTTACCGCATTTGAACAGATTGCTTTGATTGCACAGGGGACGATGGAACTCGAACAGAAAGTTGAGAATGTAGAACAGAAAGTACATTCCATCGAGAACGATATGCCGTTGTTCGGCGTGGAGTCGGACGAGATTTCTGCTCATGTAAAACGCATGGGTGTGCAGTTATTAGGCGGTAAGCAGTCAGAAGCCTATAAAGATACGGCAATTCGTAAAAGAGTTTACACAGATATATATAACCAGTTAAAGCGTGAATTTGGATTATATGACGATGACGGCAAGACAAAGAGTTATAAGGCATTGAAAAGAAAAGACCTTGCAGAAGCACATGAGTTTGTTGATTGTTATACACTTCCGGCATATCTCGCGGAACAGATCAGGGACTGCAATGCACAGATCAGAATAGGCGGTGCGGATGGAGTATAAATTTACGATCGATTTAAAACCGATCACGAAGAAAAACAGTCAGAGGATCATTAAAAACCCAAAAACAGGACGCCCTAAAATAATACAGTCAGCAGCGTATATGAAATATGAAAAGCAGTGCAAGCCGTATATGCCGCATATAACTACCATCGATCGCAAAGTAAATGTAAAAGCCGTGTATTACATGCCAAACAACCGAAAAGTCGATCTCACAAACCTGCATGAGGCTTTGCATGACATTTTAGTGCACTACAAGGTACTGGCAGATGATAATTACAAGATCATCGTTTCTACGGATGGCAGCTATGTAGATGTTGACAAATGGCATCCACGAACAGAAGTGACAATAACGGACTTGGAAACGGGGTGATGTCTTGAATTACTTAGCTGAGATAAAAGCATTTTACGACAGGCTCGAACTAAACCCGCAGCCCAACACTGTGATCGCCTTATGGCATGCTTTGATGTCCATAGCGAATAAGGCAGGGTGGCCAGATACGTTTACGGTAGCTTCGTCAGTCCTTGGACTTCGGTCTGGATTAAATGCATCAGCGTTAAAAAGAGCGAGGAATAAACTTGCGACGGATGGTTTTATTGAGTGGAAAGCAAGGGGAGGAAATCTTTCGGCACAATATAAGATAAAAAGTCTTGTGGTTCAAAATTATTATAAAAATGAACCACAAAGTGAACCACAAAATGAACCACAGTGTGAACCACAAAGTGAACCTATTAATAAACAAAGACATAAACAAAAACATAACACACCCCCTATATCCCCCGTGGAGCAGTTTGAGGAATTTGCCGCAGCCTATCCAAAACGGTGTACTGGCTATCTTGTTGAAACAGAATACTGCAATGCGGTACTGGCTGGTGTACCGGAAGATGATCTGGTACTGGCAGCACAGAATTATGCAGATACATGCAGGCGGGAGAAAACAGCAGAGCGATATATCAAAAAGCCGGAGAACTGGATTCGCGAAAATTTATTTATGCAATACCTGAAAGGAGAGGACCATGGATCAACTGGAAGAAATACTGGAACGCATGAGAAATCACTCAACGAACTCATGCAGGAACGCGGAGACACCGGAGAGTTCCGGGGATTCTGATGTGTGTCCGATCTGCAATGGGGATGAATGGATACTGGTAAAAAAGGACGGTGTTGAGCGGGCAGTACCATGTAAATGCCGTGAGCGTGCGGTGATGTCAAGGCGGTTACGGTTTGCGGATATACCGGAGGCATTCCGGGGAATGGATTTAAAGACGTTTCGGATGGATGTGTACCGGAACCCAGACAGTAAAAAGAAAGTGTCAGATGCCTGTAAGATTATAAAAACCTATCTGGATGATTTCGAGAACCAAAAAGAACAGGGCATGGGACTTTTTATCTGGTCCCGAACTAAGGGTAGCGGAAAAACCCGGATTGCTGCCGGTATCGCCAATGAACTCATGAAAAGTTACGCAGTCAAGTTTGCGGTATCGCTGACCATTTTGCAGGAGATCAAGAATACATGGCGAAAGGATGCAGAATACAGCGAGAGCCGCTTGCTGGATGCACTTAGTACCGCAGATGTGTTGATTATTGACGATTTTGGTGTGGAACGTCCGGCAGACTGGATCAACGACAAACTGTATCAGATCATCAATGAGCGTTATATAAACCGGAAAGTAACGATTTTTACAAGTAATGAGTCGCTGGAAACATTGCAGTATGATGATCGGATCACGAACCGGATTAAGGAACGGACGTACCAGATCGCATTTCCGGAAGAGTCGGTGCGGGACCATATCGCAGAGCGACACAGGGAAGAAATGATTCAAAAAGTGATGGGAGGACGGAACAATGGGTAAGAGAAAAGGACAAAGCATGTATTCGCCGTACCGGGATGAGATTATAAAAGCATTGGATAAGGGAATGACGGTTAAAGAGATTTTCCGTGAGATTATCTATCCGGCTTTTAATGGTGGCTGCGAGTATGGTGGATTTGTTTATTACATCAATGCAAATGATTTACGGAATGCCACAGATAATGATGGATATGAAATAGCACCGGAGTGTAGCAAATGTGAAAGTCTGGGAACTATGAGACGAGTCAACAAGGATATGAAAGCGTTATGTTACTGCCGCAGGGAAGAAAAAGAGATATGCAGGCTGATTAAGAGTTCCCCGCGCTGGTGCCCGAAGAGAGATCAGAAGAGGCAGGGGGAGATATAAATGTGGAAAGAAGGTAAGAAACGCCGCACAATTATCGGAAAAATGAATAATAACTTGTCAATGCCGACAAAGCACCCGGACCAGGATGCGTTGAAAAGATTCAGAGAAGTACCGTATCAGTTGCGGTACGGGAAGGAGAAGAAAGATGCTGAATAGAGAAAAATATGCGGAAGAGATTCTGAACTTTTTGCGTGGAGCAAAGAACATTTTGCAAAATATGAAGATGAAACGGTTTATACATGGGATTACGGAAAAACGTCATGGAGCACATACGACGGTAAAATGAGTAGCTATAAATATGCTATGTTGCCGGAAAGTGAGGATCAGAATGAAAATAAGCAGGATTAAAAACAGGATATCTGAGGCAGCAACAGAAGCCTGCGGGTATTCTCCACTAACAAAAGTGGTTTCGGAGGAAGAAATCAACAGGATTTTGGAGCAGGAAAGCGGATGGATTCCAGTAGATGAGCAGATTCCTAATACTGATAAATATATCCTGGTATCGTTTGAAAACTTTACTATTCCAGATATCGGAAGATATGAAACTGATGAAGATGGTAACGGTGCGTTTTATCCGGGGGATGATGACAAAAGCTATGCAAAATATGGATTATTTGTAAATGCTTGGATGCCACTGCCGGAGTCGTACAGCACAGATGCAGAAAAGCCACATATTGAAAAGCCACAGACCAATGCAGACCGGATCAGGAGCATGACGGATGATGAACTTTTAGATTTCCTTTGCTCAATCGAAACATATGAGCAGGGTAGCGTAAAGACCATTGAGGGCGGTGTTGCAATGTGTTCTGTTACAGATGTGGAACAATGGCTTCGGGCAGAAAGTGAGGGATAGCATGGAGAGATTAACAGAGAGAAATCCATTGTGGATTGATGATGAACTGTGGGAAAGGGCATGTGAACCGGATTGCGAGGAAATAGATGCCGTATATCGGAAACTCAAAGACTATGAGGATGCCGAGGAGCAGGGATTACTTCTGCGGTTGCCGTGTAAGGTGGGAGATATTGTTTATAAAGTTAATAAGGCAAGTAAAAAAATTTCAAAACATAGGGTGTTGAAAATCGAGATTGAAAAAATGGAAGGAACGGATTTTACTACGCAAATATGGTTTGAAAACTATGACTTTACATTTGCACATCGTTTTGGAGAAGTAATTTTCTTTACCAGAGATGAAGCCGAAGCCAAGCTGAAAAAAATGGAGGGGGAAAGCGATGTATTGTGATGGAAGATGTCAGTATTTGAACGAACGTGAACACAAATGTGAGTTGACCGGAGAAAAATTGACTTACATGAAACAGACCGGAAGTATTTCTTTCTCCGTGCATGAACATAGAGGATTTTGCAAAGGAAAAAAGGTGGAACGTGATGGAGAATAGACATTTATGTAAAGCAAGACCAATAGGGACTAGAAAACAGTGGGTAACTGGATTTTATGCAGTCCTTGGAGAAAAGACGGTAATTATCGTAAATGAGCCGGAAAAGTTTTATGACGTTGATAGTGGGGAAATTAGTCATGGAAATAAGATTGTAGAGGTTATACCTAACACCATCTGCCAGTGCACCGGATATGAGGGAATCTATGAGAAAGATATCTTCCGGTACGAAGATGAAGATTACGTTATCAAATGGTCAGATGATTCATTGAGATGGGAAGCTACATCGTTAGAGACTGATGTAAGTGTTCCATTGGGAGATATTAATCCGGATTATATAGATGTTATTGGAAACGAGATTGATAATCCGGAACTGTTGGAGGTGTAGGATGCCGAGAACCATAGCGTATAGAGCGGGAGGATTTACAAATTGTGGAATCGGTTACACAAAATTCAGTCAAGAGGAATTGGCAGAAATGAAAGATAGAGTCATGACGGAGAATGAATCAATAACAAAAAAATATTGCAGTACATGTAAATACTACGCTGAATATGAGGGCGTTTGTTGCAATGGAGACAGTGAACACTGTGCAGATTTCCGTGGACTGGATGATACATGTGAGAAATGGAAGGAAAACGAAGAATGAATGAAGAACTTAAGCCATGCCCGTTTTGCGGACACAGTATAGATATTGAAAAAGATGTGTATGAGCCGAGTATGGATTGGCACCCGACATTTATTGACCCAGATAGTGGTGGCGCCCCTATTAACATTCATTGTAAATGTGGCTTGGAGTTTTGCACCGGTACTTATGACTGGGGTGAATTTGTAGAAGCATGGAACAGGAGGGCAATCGAGATTGTGAAAGGCGGTGGAGTAGATGCCGATTAAACCGATTTTATTCAATACCGAGATGGTTCGGGCAATTCTGGACGGACGGAAGACCTGCACAAGGCGAATTTGCAAAGATGCCAATGAGTGTACTGTGCCGGATATGGATTTTTACAATGCTGACAGGCGGACTTATGCAGTACATAACTTTGTTGATAAGGAGCATACGGAACAGTTAAGTACGGCGGAGAGAACCTGTCCTATCTGTACGGGCGATATCCTGTATGTTCGTGAAACATGGAAAGAGGCACCGAAAGGATACTATTACTACGAAGATTGGCAGAAAGATGATATTGCCGATGTTACAAAATGGAAACCATCCATCCACATGCCGAAAGAAGCCGCCCGTATCTGGCTTAAGGTTATAGATGTGAGAGTAGAGCGGCTGCAGGATATCACATATAATGGAGCACTCCGAGAGGGTTCAGAAGGTATAAGATGCGATCATGTAGCACTCGGGGTGCATGGATGTACAGATTGCATGAATACTGGATGGATTGAACCGCCACAGGTCGAATTTATGCAGATATGGAACAGCACCATCAAGAAATCCAACCTTGACCGCTACGGATGGGATGCTAATCCGTGGGTGTGGGTAATTGAATTTGAGCGGTGTGAAAAACCGACGGAAAGGAGGTGAATATATGAAATACTTTATAATTAATAATCTTTGTACAATCATCACTGCGTTAGTTGTAAATAAAATTGTAGCTATCTACTATATGAAAATAATAGATAGCTATGTAAATGATATCTTTGCAATGCTTAAAGAGTTAATCAGGACAACATATGTCGAGAAATGAAACGCCTAAAGGAGTTGGTTTTACTAAACGTTTTTGTAATTGAAATGTATAATCTGGATATTGATTTTGAATTTGTAGCATTTCATCACATTGCTCATATTTAAAATAAGCAGCGTCATCATGTATGGAGAGCGATGAAGGAATTTCAACTAGCCCTTGTTTAGATAGAAAACTGATGGAAAGAGATTGGCGTTCATATATAGTACATTCTGAGTTTTCTAAAAATATGTTTTGCAACACCACGGCATACAAAGATGGGTTATCAGATGTTCTAACAATATTGCAAATTGGTAACTGATAATTATCAAATATTAGTTTTAAGTTTTGAGCATCTAGTGGTGTCATGGTTTTTAATATATCCGAAAAAGAAGGGTGAACAATATCCTGTTTTTCAATATCAAGCGATGATGAAATTAAATTTGCAAACATTTCACGTAGACTTGGTTCTTCAACACAGTATTTTGCATTTTCTAATGCAGGCATTACTATTTGGGTATTTGCTTCGACACGATTTTCTTTTGGAATAGAAGTGATTTTTGAACTTAAGGATTGCTTAAATTCTTCTAAGTCTTTGGCATATTTTAATTTACGTTTTTCGGCTAATTGTGAAATACCGCCAAAGACTAAAAACCAACAATCAGATAATGTTTGACCGACATTTTTGGAAGGCAAATCTGTAAGATTTTTTAATGCATTATCAACTGATTCTGGCAAATCAGCATTTAAAACGCTGAAGTTATTAGTTATATCCTTAGACATAAAAATTCCTCCTTATGTGTAAATTAAAATCATTATACATCAAAGAGGTAAAAACTACAATAATATGAAAGGAGCCGGGACCTATCCGGATAAAAGGCGCGCCGGGTTCCTTTTGAAGAAAATGATACATGGAGAATTGATAGTTGACAATTTTGCCGGTGGGGGCGGCGCTTCCACTGGTATAGAAATGGCAACCGGATACAGTGTTGATATAGCCATCAACCATGATCCAGAAGCTATCAAGATGCACAAGGCGAACCATCCGAATACGAAGCATTACTGTGAAAACGTGTGGGCGGTTGATCCTGTAAAAGCCTGTAAAGGACATCCAGTAGCACTTGCCTGGTTCTCTCCGGACTGCAAACATTTTAGCAAAGCAAAGGGTGGCAAGCCAAAAGATAAGAATATCCGTGGTCTTGCGTGGGTAGCCTGCCGATGGGCGGGACTTGTCCGACCGAGAGTCATCATGCTTGAAAATGTGGAAGAGTTCAAAACATGGGGACCACTTGGACGGCGACACCATCCGATTAAGGCAAAGCAGGGCGAAACATTTCAGAAATTCGTTCAGCAGCTCACGGATTTAGGATACGAAGTGCAATTCCGGGAGCTGATTGCCGCTGACTACGGAGCACCTACCATGCGAAAGAGATTTTTCATGATCGCCCGGTGTGACGGCAAGCCGATCGTCTGGCCAGAGCCGACACACGCACCGGCAGACAGTGAAGAGGTAAAGGCAGGATTGAAAAAACCTTATGTTGGAGCATACACGCAGTTGGATTTTTCATTGCCCTGTCCAAGTATCTTCGATACTTCGGAAGAAATCAAGGAGAAATACGGCATCCGGGCAGTAAGACCACTGGCACAAAAGACGATGGACAGGATAGCCAGAGGATTTATAAAATTCGTTTTGAATAATCCAAAGCCTTTTATCATTCAGTGTAATCATGGCGGTGAGCGTAGACCGAACGATATCAGAGAGCCGATGCCTACCATAACCGGAAAGCACGGGTACGGGATTGTGGAGCCGTATATGGTGCAGATCGGGCAGACAGGGTTCACAAAGGACCGGAGTAAGGATGTGAGGGAGCCGCTCACAACGATTGTAAGCAAAAATGAGCATTGTCTGATTGAACCAACGCTTGCACCATACATGGGAAAGAATACGACAAATCATCCGGGCGGAAATTGCAAAGATCCGATACACACAATTACAACTGGCAATCAGCAATGTCTTATTAGTCCTACGTTGATTCAGTACCATTCAGAAACTTCAAAAGATGGAGTAAGAGGGCAGACTATAAAAGATCCGATCATGACAGTTGACAGCTCAAATAGATATGGGCTGGTCGCATCGTTTCTGCATAAGTACTATGACGGAGGATATAAAGGTGCTGGGGAAACAGTAGAAAATCCGCTTCCGACAGTGACCGCATGGGATCATAACAGCGTTGTTACTGCGAATCTGATTCAGATGAACAATCATTGTGACGGAAAAGATATCAGACAGCCATTACCAACGATCACGGCTGGTGACGGACACTTTGGAGAGGTCAGAGCGTTTCTGATTAAATACTATGGACAGGGAACAGGGCAGGATATCAAAGATCCGCTTGATACAGTCACAGCACAGGATCGCTTTGGACTTGTGACCATCAACGGCACTGATTACCAGATTGTGGATATTGGACTGCGGATGCTGGAGCCAAGGGAGTTATATGGATGTCAGGGATTTCCGGACGATTACATAATCGACCATGATTACACCGGCAAGACATATCCGAGAAGCGAACAGGTGCGAAGATGCGGCAATGCAGTATGTCCGCCAATACCTGCAGCACTGGTCAGAGCAAATTTGCCAGAATTGTGTGTTGCAGAGCGGATGCCAAATATGCAGATAGAAGCAGAGCAGACCGGACAGCTCCGGTTTGCGTAAACCTTAAATTTTTCGGAGGTGTTGCCATGAATTTATTTGAAAAAGTAAAATGCAAAGGCTTTTATAAGCCATTTAAAGACGGAAGATGGCTGTATCTCGACAGGAAAACATTAACTGCTGATGCAATGGACAATAATCTGGCAGATGGAAACAATGATGGCACTGTCGAAAAAAATGTTGAATATATCGAGAAAACTTATTTCAAACACGTTGATAAGAATTTCACAGGTGTAATTGTTGGATATAAGGATATTGTCATCAAAGGCTATCTTGATGCGATTTATGAAGATGAATGTGATGTAGGTATCGGAGTCATTCCAGAAGCGTTTTATGTATCGAAAAGAGCAAAAGAAACGGTAAAATGTGCTGTTGTTTATTATGCGAACAATTTAAAACATTATGTTCCATTGGAAGATTTGGAGGTGCTGTCATGATACAGACAGCAGAAGATAAAGTGAAAGAGTACTGCCAGTGCATCCGCAGAGAAATAGAACACTGGAAAGTTATCAATCAGAACGGGTGTAATGATCCGTTCTGGTCCGATGGATGCAACATGAATCTGACACGGAATCATATCATTTATTATCAGTCAAAGATCCACGAGATCTGCACAGAAAATCAGTTGCCATTACCGGAGGAATGTTATTTTTCCATACCGCCGGAAGTGGATAATAATTATATGGCGAATCTTAAGCAGAAACCACGGGTGGAGAGATTGCGTCAGTTAGGGAGGATCATGACTGGACGCATTTACCAGTACGACGAGAACCAGATGAGTTTATTTTAGAACCAGATAACAAAACCAAGAAGAGAGGAATGGTCATCTCATGAAAAATATAATAATGGATTTCGGTCTCTATTATGAAATTGCCAAAAAGAAAATCAAATTAAAACTATGGTCAGCCGAGTACTCAAAAGGATATTTATATTTTTTCCTGAACAATGTCGCAGATGTGACGGAAGAACAGTATAACGAGTACTCAAAGATGATCGATGAACTTTGAGAAAGAGAGGAAAAACAATGAATGAAATGAAAATCAGAATATCATTATACTTTGAAATTAAGGATTCAGAAATGTTTGGCGGAGAGGGTTCCGTTGGATATACAGAGCAGAATATAGGTTTTACAGTCACAGAAGAAAAGCCAAGGATTTTTGAAGAAAGTGCATACGACTATGTGAAAAGAGCCATTGCAAACATGGCGAAAAGTTTAGGCGTGAGTGAGGAATGCATCAGGACCATCAGCAAAGAGGAATATGAGGAAAATACGGAGGACTAATGCAGTGCGAAAGAAACTTATAACAGCCATCATAACAGCAACACTTCTGATTGCCGGATGCAGTGATACAGCAAATGTCAGTGCGGGACAGGAAAACACAATGGTACTGGTGGGAAGTGGACAAGAATATCTTATTTATGCAGATAATGACACAGGAGTGATGTATTTATATATCACAATAAGTACGGGCGGCGGTCTTACCGTTATGCTCAATGCTGATGGTACACCGAAGATCTGGCAGGGAGAAGAATAGGAAAAGAAAGTTTTAGGGGGGGGGAATGTGCGTGGATGAAAAAGAAATATACGAGATCTGCATGAACGTGGACAGCATCATAGCTGATAAACTGACAGAATCAATCATTATTGGGACCAGTTACGACATGCTTGAAGCACACTACGGCATTCTCCCAATCAGCAGGAGGAGTTTTTACAGGAGAAAAGGCACAGCGCAGAGACTTATGCGGCAGAGGATGGCGCATCTGGTGGAAGAAAAGAACGGGCAGTATATGATCGTATGGGGAAGAGAGGAATAACAGCCTCTCTTTTATTATGCCCTAAAGTTGGCACAAATCCATGCTTGACCTGTCCTATAATTATGATATGAGGAAAGGACTATGCCATGTATAAAACACAGAGAAATTACGAAAATGCACAGAGGATATTATTTGACGGAGTCGGGCAGTATGACATACCGGAGTTAGAGCCTGTACAATTTGATAATGCAGAATTTATCGGATTCAATTATGCGAGGAACGCAAAAGAACCGGAGAATAAGGCAGTACATTTCTTCCTGGATGATTACCAGTTTACCAGAGTATGGACAGACCCGGATAAGTACACGGCAATGTTGCAACGGTTTAAGTATGTGCTGACACCGGATTTCAGTCTGTATACGGATTTTCCAAAGTCGTTACAGATCTATAACCATTACCGTAAGCACTGGCTCGGCGCGTACTGGCAGATGCATGGAATCAATGTTATTCCTACGATTTGCTGGAGCGATCGGAAGTCGTTTGAATGGTGCTTTGATGGAGAACCTACACATGGTGTTGTTGCAGTTTCTTCTGTAGGAACACAGAACAGTGAGGAAGGGAAACAGCGGTTTTTAGATGGTTATTTTGATATGGTGGAGAGATTGCAGCCGGCACAGATTATTTTTTGTGGCAAAGTCCCGGATGAGTGTAAGGGAAATATTGTACATATCAAGCAGTTTAGTGAGAAGTGGCATGAGGCGGAGGTGGCGCAGTGGTAGAGAATTTGCAGTTCTTTGGTGGCAGAGGAGCCAGTAGTGGATTAAGCGATAAAGGTAAGAAGTATGGCAGTGAATATAAAACACTATATCAGACTGGAAATATAAAATTTGTTAGTTATAATAATGGATCAGCTACAGCACCAATGGAAACCATGACAGATGGGCGAGTGTATGCAGTTGTAAATACCAAGAATGAAATAAAAAGTATCTCATATTACGATAAAAACAAGAAGCGGTATAAGCAAATTGATACAGGGCATTTACACAATGTGAACGGAAAAAAGATTGATCTGCATACACATAAGGGATATATACATGACGAAAAGGGAACGTATGAGGTAAGTCCAAAAGAAAGAAAAATGATTGAAAGAGTGCAGAGGGCATGGTATTATCATATTAACAGGTAGTAGTTTAGGAAGGAGAACACACAGCAATGTGAGGCTCCGGTGGTCAATCCGGGCACCTGTAAAAAGATACCATGTCCTTGATGGATGCGGTATCTTTTTTATTGCCATGAAAGGAGATGATCGGTTGGCAGCAAAGAAAAATCCATTAGCTGATAAAGCATATGAACTGTATAAGGACGGCATGAAGCTGGTGGACATTGCTGACCAGCTTGGGAAACCGGAAGGAACAATCCGCAGATGGAAAAATGCATATGACTGGGATAACGAACGTTCGGATTGCAAAGCGAACGAAAGCGAACGTCCAAAACGAACGAAAGATAAGAAAAACGGGAAGAAGCTGACACCAAAGCAGGAAGCATTTGCTGCTGAATATATTAAGAACGGCGGAAATGCTACACAAGCAGCAAAGGATGCAGGATATGCAGAAGCACGAGCAGCTATCACAGGATGCGAGAATGTAAGGAAAAGTAATATTTCGGAAAGTATCGCCGAGCAGATGGAGCGTATCGAGAAAGAACAGCACCGTGACATTATGAGTCTTGCAGAAATACAGGAACGCAGAAGCATGATAGCAAAAGGTATGTTGAGGGATGGAGAGGGATATACACCGGAGTTCAAGGATCAACTTAAGGCAATGGATGGACTGGAAAAAGCACTGACAATAGCAGAAAAGCAGAGAATTGAACGGGAGGAGAAAGAAAAGCGGGAGAAAGCACCTCTGTGGACGATACCAATCACAGACATTACTTCCGATTTTGTGGAAATCTACCGAACAGTGCATGAAGCATTTGCCGGGGAGATAGATGTGCATGAGATTGTATCTAAGGGCGGTCGTGGTTCTATCAAGTCCAACTTCTGGGGAGACCTGGCATACGAGACCATCCGGCAAGATCCACAGGCACATATTGTATATACCAGACGATACAAGGTTGACTTGCGTGGATCTGTTTATAACCAGTTCATGAAGACTGTGATCCGGTACAATGATCTGGATAACTGGGATTTCAAACAGTCTCCTATGTGCGCGGTGTATAAGCCGACCGGACAGATGGTTATGTTTGTGGGAGCGGATAAACCTATCAGTTTAAAATCGTTTAATGTTCCATTTGGATATGTAAAAATGCTGATCCATGAAGAATGTGACGAAATGGCAGGCGTGGAGCAGATGGATAATATCGAAGATACATTTCTCAGATCTGATACGCCAGCGTTGGATATCAAGATATTCAACCCACCGAAGAGTAAGAACAACTTCATGAACCAGTACGTGGAAGAGTGCCGGAATAAACCGCAGACCAGGATTTGCCACAGCTATTATTACAATGTGCCGGTGAAGTGGCTTGGTAAACGATTCTTTGAGCGTGCGGAGTGGTTCAAGGTACATAAGCCACTATATTACCGCAATAACTATATGGGCGAAGTAACCGGTACTGGTGGTGGCATCTTCGACAATGTAGAAGAGCGGACCATCACGGACGCAGAGATAGAGAATCTGCCATTTCTCTATTATGGCCTGGACTTTGGTTTTGAGCACCCGCAAACATTCGAGGTTGCCTACTATGACGAGGACACAGATACATTGTATTGCGTGTCGGAGGTATTTGCCAAGCGGTGCAAGAACAGCGCATTTGCCCGAAAGATTAAGGAATACATTACAGAAGAGATCATATGTGACTCGGCGCGCCCGGATGCCATTGCAGAGCTGCAGGATTGGGGATTTAATGCGATCGGTGCCAAAAAGCGTTGGGGTTCCGGCAAGGGAAGGGATTATTGCTGGGAATGGCTGCAGCAGACCACAAAGATTGTGGTTGATCCGGAACGATGCCCGCACCTTGCGCATGAGCTTACAACCTTGGAGCATGAGCAGTTGGCAGACGGTAGCTTTTCGGATGCTTATCCAAAACTGGACGAGGACTGCGTAATGGCTTTGATATATGGTCTGAACCGTGTGATTATGGAAAGCAGACGCAATAATGGACTGTATGATGACGAGATAGACGAAGATGAGGAGGAAGAGGACGATGGAGAATATGAAGATTAATGTTCTCGGAACAGAATACAAAATTGAGACACACAAAGTATCAGAGGATAAGTATCTGGAAGAAAATAGCTTAGCCGGTTATTGTGGCGAAGAGAGCAAATTGATTGTTGTTGCGGATATGTCAGAAGAAAAATACTTTGACCTGAGTGAAGAAGAACAGAAGTCATACAGGAAAAAGACGTTGCGCCATGAAATTGTGCATGCATTTTTGAACGAGAGTGGATTATCAGATTCTTCAAACCAGTATAATGGCGGTTGGGCAAAAAATGAGGAAATGGTTGATTGGCTTGCTATTCAGTGGCACAAGATAGATGAAGTATATAAACAGCTTGGCATTTAAGGCGGTGACATATGAACATATTCACACGAGTAAAGGAGTTTATCATGAATTTATTCAAAATAAGTGCAGAGAAAGAATTTAATGTTGATATTATTTCTTCTGATCTGATGGAGATGGCACAGATCGAGTGGCAGAACATCATTAAGGGTAGACCGTACTGGATGAGCAAGACTGTGCGCACAATCAATTTTGCAAAGTTTCTCTGCTATTACACCAGCAAAAAGACCTGTCTGGATCTCAATATGACGATCAGTGGCAGCAACAGGGCGGATTATATCAATCAGTGCATTGGTGCAATGATCCAGAAGTCCATCCGGGATAAGGTAGAGGATGCCTGTGGCGCGGGCGGCATTATTTTTAAGCCGAGCGGTACATATAATCCGGCGGGAGCAATCGACTATGTAATGCCAGGCAGCTTTGCAGTGACAGAGAAGAACAGCAACGGGGATATCCTTGGGGTTATATTTATTGACCGGCAGATTAAGGGAGATGATTACTATACCAGATTGGAGTATCAGCACTTTACATCTTCGATCTCTGACGATGGAGAAGGAGTTGGAAGAACATACACCATTGAGAATAAGGCTTTCAGATCAAAGGGCAGCGACAGTCTGGGGCGCAGCATTGCATTGACAGATGTACCGGAGTGGAAGAATATACCGGAATCAGTCACAATCTCCAATGTGGAAAAGCCATTGTTTGGGTATTTCAAGATGCCGTATAACAACACCATTGACTATACATCACCGGAGGGCGTGGCAGTATTTGCAAATTGTATCGAGGAACTGCGCAATCTGGATGTAGCTTGGAGCAGGAAAGATGATGAAGTCGATGATTCGCAGCATATTACATTTATTGATGAAAATGCATTGATGAAACGCGATAAGAATACTGGAGATAAGGAAAGACTTGAACTTCCAAGATTTGTAAAGGGATTGAGGATGGGGGTTGAAGCTTCTAATACGGTTAATGAACATGTACCAACACTGTTGACAGAACAGAGAGTTGCAGATATTAATTCCATTTTATCTATGATATCAACCAAGGCAGGATTCTCACAGGGGCAGTTTGTTCTTGATCGCAAGACAGGGATCGCCACAGCAACGGAGATTGAAAGTGACGACAGCGAGACCGTGGAGACCATCACAGATATGAGGAATGCACTGAAATCTGCGATCAAGGATCTGGTATATGCACTGGACAAATACTGCGATGTATTTTTTAATATGCCGAGCGGGTACGTCAACGCACTGGATGAAAGTGTAGCGGATGAAGATGTATTTTATTTTAAGGATCTGCTGGCATCGTTTGAACAGGATCGAACCAGAGCATATCAGCTTATGATGAACGGTGTATACAGTAAACGAAAATACCTCAAAGAATATGAGGGATTTAATGATAAAGAGATTGATGAGATGTTTGCGGAGTGTGACGAAGAAAATGCAGGGGAGGACAAAGGCGGACTGTACGGGGAGGAATAAAGATGGTGCTAAAAATAATCATGCTCTTATTTTGTGTTTCATTTATAGAAGAAATGGATAAGGCAAGGAAAAAGAAAAAAATATGTGACACAATTTACTGGGGATTTTTAATGGTAAGTGCGGCGATTGCAGTATGGGGGATGTAAATGAGGTACGACAGGACCGTTGGAAACGTAAATATAAGGCTTGATACAAGCAGAATTGACGGAAATCTTAGACGCGCACAGGATAAACTGGACATGCAGGTCTTGAATGACATGATTCCATATATGCCGTTTCAACAGGGATCTATGGTAGGAGCGACGAATATTATTGAACCTGGATTGATTGAGACGAATGTGCCATATGCGCATTATCAGTATATGGGAGAATTGTATCTGACAGAGGATGGAAGATCATGGGCGCACAGCGGAGAAAAGAAATATCCAACTGGCAGGCCATTGCACTACGATGCGAACGGGCATCCGGAAGCTATGGATCATTGGTTTGAGAGAGCGAAGGAAACGCATGGTCAGGAATGGGTCGATTTGGTTAAAAGAGAGGTAGGAAGAGGATAATGTTAACGCCGGATTATTTTTACGGAAAATCAGATAAACTGATAGAAATGTATCAGGAACTGGAAGATTGGATTATCAGTGATATAGCAATGCGTTTGATAAAATCCGGGGAAATGTCTGGCACTACTGATCGGGAACTTTGGAAACTCCAGCAGATGGGATTGCATCATACTGAAATTGTAAAAAGACTTTCAAAAATGACAGGAAAGAGCAGGGACGAAGTGCGGCGTTTATTGCGTGATAGTGTTATGACATCATTCTCTGATGATGCAGAGGTTTTAAAACGGCTTGGAGATGTTCAAACACCTTTGCAAAATAATGCAGCCATCATGGCAATGAATGCCGAAATGATGAAAACATTCGGAGAATTGAATAATCTTACACGCACAACTATGTTGCAGACGCAGAGAGATTTACTCAATATGCTGAATGAGGTAGATTACCGTGTGGCATCTGGTATGCAGTCGTATAACAGTGCAATATGTGAAGTGCTTGACAGATATGCACAGAGTGGCGTTGTGATTGATTATCCGACGGGTGCCAGGCGTTCTTTAGAAGCGGCAGTGCGTTGCTGTGTTGTTACTTCTATGAATCAGACGGCTGCTCAGATAACTAATCAATACATAGCGCAAAAAGGAATAGAGTATGTTCTTGTATCGGCACATATGGGAGCGCGGCATAGCAAAAAGTTCCCGGATGGAATACCATCACACGACCATTGGCAGGGAAAAATATATAAAATCGTCGGGAGGGATAAAGACACACCAAATCTGTTAGATGCAACCGGATACACCATAGATCCAAAGACAGGACAGGGAAGAGTTGTAGATCCTCTTGGACTGCATGGATATAATTGCAGGCATTCCCATAAGCCGTGGGATAAGTCTCTGCGAAATCCTTATGTTGATGCAGATGGAAATCCTAAAATTAATGTGCACGAGAGCCAGGAATTGTATGAGAAACAACAGCAGCAGAGATCAATGGAGCGTGCTATTCGGCAGACCAAGCGCGAATTGCTGGCAAAACAGGCAGAGTTAAGCGGCATAGCAGAGACTGATGTAAAAGATATGTTGCAGCCACAATATGATAAACTTGCTTATAGACTGCGGATACAGAATCAACAGTATAAGCAATTCTGTGCGGATAATGGATTGCAGACACAGACTGACCGGATAAAGGTAGCAGGATTTAAGCGGGCACAGGCGGAAAAGGCCAATGGTAGGGCAACGGCGTATAGCCATTCGGTAAAAACTCCGATGGAAAAAGCGGACAGTATAGGCTATACTAAAAGAACAAAGGAAGAGTTTGAGCAGACCGCGCGGCAGATAAAGGAAGAAATAACGCAATATTCTGATAGACCGTCGAAGTGGAGTGGGAATATACGAGTTGATAATGAATTGGCAAAAGAGCGCTCTAGGGGAGCAAAAGAATGGTCATGTGATATTTCTGTTGTAGAAACCGCTGATAATGGTACGATTTGGCATGAAATGCTTCATTCATGTTCAGCAAGTTATTATAATCCAGAGATATATGGTGCAAACGAATATATCGAAGAGGCGACTGTAGAATGGTTAAAACAGCAAATATGTAAAGAGAACAATATAATAAATGCATGTGCCTATGAAGAAAAAACAGCTGTTTTACAGGTGTTGAATAATAGCTTCTCTTTTGGAACAGACCTAGAGTTTGCCAAGGAAATATTTAATGTTCCACTTCCAGAACGGTATCAATGGTTAGAAAATAGGGTGGATAAATGTCTAAGGCAAGCTGGAGTTTCGTTTAAAGATTATTATGATGTAATGGGATTTGTTAAAAATCTGAAAGGCGGTAAAAATGGCTGACATTAAAGGACTTCTAAAAGATATAGAGGAATATAATAAGAAATTTGCTATTACAGAAAATTCAAGTGAAGCAGAGAAATTACGTTATCGTCTTATGAACGGAAAAAAAAATAAGGAAGAATGGTTACAATTAAGGGAAGATGTAAGAGCGTTTTTTAAATCAGATGCATCGGAAGAGGATAAGAGGATGTTAATGGGCTATACAGAATCATTGTCTATGATTTGTTCAGCGATTGAAGATTATGGATATGAACCGTAGAAAAATCCCCGCTTACATAACGTAGGCGGGGATTTGTATCAAGTGTCTGAGAAGTTATTTTGGAAACTTCAATATCTAGTCAACTAAATAATTTTCTGGAAGATTATAATTGTAACGTTTGTGAACGTCTTCAAGCCAAATGTTATATAATTTGTCACCAGTAGGGGTTTTGTAACGAATCGAAGAAATTTCTTTCCATTCATCATAAAAATCTACAAGGGTTTTATCGTTAAATGTAAGGCTGAGGTAATAAGGTGAAAGTCCCAAAGTACTACCGAAACTACGTTCTGCTTTTTCGATATCTATATGAATTTCATCCAAAAGCATAAGGATTTCTATTAAATCAGTATATGTTTTTATTTCTAGTGAATGGTTTTTAATATCACCCGTTCCGCAGAGCCAATCTATAGAAACATGATAAGTTTCAGCAATTCGGCACACTGTGTCAATAGATGGTGACTTCGTTCCACTTTCATAACTAGATATTGCCATAGCGGAAATACCAATTGATGCACCGAAATCTTTTTGAGAGAGAGAATGTTCCTGCCGAAGTTCTTTTAAGTTGGTTGCAAAATTATTTTTAGCTGTATCCATGTGGACACCTCCTTTAAACATAGAATACAACAAAGTATATAAAAGTTCAAGAAAGTAATAGAAAATAAAGTAAAGTGAATTAAAGTAAACAAAAGTATAGTTATATACACTAAAGGATTGACAATAAACCGACGAAGTGGTAATATTTGAAACATAGGGGGTGAAAAAAATGAAACTTAATTCTTCAAAATTAAAAAAAATAATGGCAAACAAAGAATTAAGTGTATGCGAATTGGCAAAGAAAGCTAGTGTGTCAACTGCGTCCGTATCAAAATACACACGTGGACTTGTGGAGCCATCCATAAAGTCAATAGGCAAAATAGCAAATGCACTTAATATTGATTTGGAAGAAATTATTGAAGATGAAAAAGAGCAAACACACTAGCTTTGGCCGGCATGTGTTTGCTCCAATGGAACCTATTAATCATAGGAATTTCCTATTCGCATTATAGGGGATTCCACCAGTTTTTGCAAGGAGAAATTGCAAAATGCAGAATTTAACAGTAATTGAAAATGAGTTAGTGCCGGTATATGAGACGAGCACTGGGGAAAAGGTAGTGTATGGTTCGGAACTTCATGAAGTTCTTGGAGTCAGAACGCCATATAAGGATTGGTCATCACGGAGACTATTGGATGTGGATGCCATTGAAAATGAAGATTTTGAAGCCGCTCAAATTTGCGCACCTTCCGGTCAGACCAAGAAAGACCATATTATCAAACTTGATACTGCCAAGGAAATGGCAATGCTTGAGCGTAACGAAAAAGGTAAGCAGGTGCGCAGGTATTTCATCCAGGTAGAGAAGAAGTTCAAGGCAGGCAAGACAAGCAAAAAGGTGCAGGGTACCAAGAAAGAGAAGCTTCCATCCGTAAATATGATGGTGAAGAACATCAAGGAGGCCCTGCACGATGCAGGAGTGGATTCCAAGTACATAGCCGCCGAGGTGGTAAGGATTTATTCTGATTCCGGTTATCCGGTCAATGCCCCGGTAATCTCTGATACACCGAAACTGTGGGACTGCACCACCATCGCCAAAGAAATCGGTATTTTTTCAGAATCCGGTAGACCGCACGACAAGGCGGTAAGCGCGATTATTCAGAAACTTGATATTTTCACGGACGAGGTTGTGAGAACAGCATACAGCCGGAATGGACACGATGGTGTGACAGTCCAGTACAAGGACAGCGTTTTTCAAAAAGTAAAAGAATGGTTGCAGGAGAATGGTTATCCGTCAGTCATCGAACTGGAACTTGCAAACGGTAGCGTGAATAAATGCCGGGTAGTGTACGGGGAGGTGGCTTAATATGAACAGAACAGCATTAGAAGAACGTGAGAACATTCTTAAAATTATGCATGATGAAATGGAAAATCAACCAATGGCAAGTCAGAAAACAAGAGATACATATTCAGCTTTGCATGACGCCGTTGAAGCATATGTCAATGCAACACAGGAAGATGCTTTTTACTGGGGATATATGACAGCTATGAAGCAGTACGAGAAAACCGGGGTAGTAGAATGACAGAAAGAGAATTTTATATATCCATTGTCCCGGAAATATCAGAACTGATTGTACTGCTCCGTGATGTTTCGCCGGAAGATAGAGAGGAAATCAAACGTGAAATGTTAAATAGCTGCAAGGCTAGACCACAGGCATTTAGGTTTATGGAAAAGCTGTAGATAGGTATTTATACACAGTTACAAGCTATGCATGTTAATTGATTGGCATCATAAGGCAATGAGAGAGCTTAGAAATAGGCTCTCTTTCATTCTGGCACAAATTATATCCCAATATGAGTTATTATAATATTGCCAGATGGGTTTCACTTATTCATTCTGAGCCTCCTTTCATGTAATACAGCACATGGCACCTTGAAATACAGGTGCTTTTTGTGCGCTTAAAAAATGGCACAAATCTTTTTCAATCTCATGATACAATTAGACATGAGGTAAAAGATATGGAGAACATAGAGAAAATGATAGATGAAAAGAAGAAACAGATGGTGGAGTCGTTGAAAAAAGGAAATTCGGTAGAGATCCATGCTTCTAAAGATGGAATCAAGGTATATGAAGTAAGAAAAAAGAAAATTTGATAATTGGCGCATAGAAATGGCTATGTGTAACAGCTAAAAGGAGCTGACTTCTTAGAAAAATCTAAGAGGTTGGCTCTTTTTGTTTTTGGGAAATAGTTCAACAGGAAGAATAAAAACAAAAGATGTGGGTTCGAATCCCGCTTTCCCGATTGCCAGCTATGGAGTAAATAGCAACTCATTCGCGCCGGACTGACCGGAGTAAAAACTTGGAAAGAAAGAGGTAAGGAACATGGTAAAAGTAATCAGCGAATTGGAGAAGATTGGTCTGTCACTGACAGATGAGCAGAAAGAATCCATCAAAAAGAGTATGGGCGAGGAATTATATTCTAAGCAGGAACTGGACAAGAAACTTTCCAAAACGCAGGAACTCGAAGAAAAAAATAAGGAACTTGTAGGAAAGCAGGAAACTCTTGAAAAGGAATTACAGACTATGAGAGATTCCGCACCGGATGCAGATGCACTGAATCAGAAGATTGCAGAACTGACGACCACACTGGAAGCAGAACGTAAGGAGCGCGCAGAGAAAGACGAAAGGGCAAGGCTTGATGGTCTTGTAACAGATTTCTTTGCTGATAAGCATTTTGTTAATGCTATCACGGCAGACGCGATCAAAGCGCAGCTGGTCGACAAACTTAACTCTGATGAAGCACGCGGAAAAAGTATTTCAGATCTGTTTGACGCCATTGTCAAGGATGATAAAGGCAATTATAAGCCGGACATTCTCATTGACGAAAAGACATTCCAGGCGCAGCAGAATCGCAGCCAGATTGTTGGAAACCCAATTAATCAGCCGGATGGGGCAAAACTTTCTATGGCTGAACTTATGAAACTCAAAAACAAAAACCCGGATATGGACATTGCGCCATATCTGAACAGAAAGAAGGAGAAATAACACATGGCATTATTTGATTTGGTAAATTTCAATGGTGAAGTATTTGATGCGGCAGTGCGCGAGACTCCGAATCTGCGTTTAAATGAACTGCTTCATTGCGGCGCGATCGTAGAGCGTGGTGAGTATGCATCTTTATTGCCAGACCAGAAGGGCGGTAACTTTATCACAACTCTGATTAAGGCGCGTTTATCTGGCAAGACCGTAAATTATGACGGCAAGACAGACATTACAGCAGAAGAGCGCGGCAATTACACTATGGGGCGTATCGTTGTCGGCAGGGCGCAGGGATGGACAGAGAAAGATTTTGTATCTGATATTTCGGGGGATGATTATTCTGCAGCAGCCGGAGAGGTCGCAGAGTTCTGGGATGATGTAGATCAGGATACGCTTCTTAGCATCCTTAAAGGTGTGTTCTCTATGAGTACCGGAGAGGGTAAGAAGTTCGTAGATGCGCACACCTACGATATTACTGCAGAAACAGAAAATACTTTCGGACCTACAACCCTTAACAATGCAATGCAGAAAGCACTGGGAGATAAGAAAGCAAACTTCTCACTTGCAATCATGCATTCTGTGGTCGCTACAAATCTGGAGAATCTTAAGCTGCTGGATTACATGAAATATACAGATGCCGATGGTATCGAACGTGATCTGGGGCTTGCTACCTTAAACGGCAGGATCGTACTTATTGACGATACGATGCCGGCTGTGGAAGTTGCAGAATCTTCTAAGGGTGCGGGGGATGGATATACAAAATATACCACCTATGTTCTTGGCAACGGAGCAATCGAGTACACAAACTGCGGTGTAAAGGTTGCATCTGAAATGGATCGTAATCCGGCGAAGAATGGTGGAGAGACAACATTGTATACCAGACAGAGAAAAGTATTTGCTCCATACGGTATTTCGTGGAAGAACACAGGTGTGATCTCTCCGACTGGTGCACAGTTGGAGACAGGGACAAACTGGGAAATTGCACAGAACAACTCTTCTGATAAGCCAGATTACTTCCCGGCAAGAGCAATTAACATTGCGCAGATTATTACCAGGGGGTAAGAAAAAGGGGGGATTTCTGATGGGATACACCACATATGACTTCTACAAAGAAAAATATTATGGGGATTCTATCGGGGAATCCCTTTTCCCCAAGTGGGAAGATCGTGCATCTGACAAGTTGAATCAGTTGACCTATGGGCATATTGATGATGCTGCCAAGGAAGAATTTGACGAGAAAATCCAGAAAGCCACCTGTGCATTGGCTGATCTGCTCTATCAGATAGATTTCAAGACCAGTCATGCCAGTGACGAAAAGGGCGGCAATGTGAAGTCAATGTCCTCTGGCGGTCGGTCGATCAGCTTCGGAAGTAATGAAACGCTTATTGATAAGGTGCTTGGGGATAAGGTAGCGCAGAACCGATTGTGTTACGACACGGTATGCGAATACCTGTCCGGCACCGGATTGTTATATGCGGGGTATGAATGATGGGATTTTTTGACAATAAAACAGTTACCCTTTTCAACCGATCATTCAACGCGGAAACCGAGGAAGAAACATATTACCCGACACTGCTCGAGGGTGTCGACCTTGTGGAAACCAAGGGCGCGAACGTCTCCAAGAGTGGTATGGACAGTGCAGATGCGGCAAAACTTTTTGTTGACGTCAACAAAACGATAAAGCCCTATCTTCCACCGAAAGAGTGGGAAAACATGCCGGACAAATGCAAGCAGTACTTTTTGACATTTAATCCGGCACAGGATTTTTTTATCAAAGGGGATCATACGGGTACAATACTGCCGAAAAATGATGCCTATCAATGGCTGCTCAATCGCTGTGACGATTGCTACAAAGTAACAACGATTGATAAATACGAGGATATTTTACCTCATTTTGAAGTAGGAGGCGTATAAATGGCAGAGCCAGAAAAACTTACCATCCGGGATGCAGAGAACGCACAGAAAGGCATTCTTGCACTTGCTCTGGCATACCCGGACTATCCAAAGCTGTTTAAGGCTGACAATACGACGATAAGATGGAACTCCATCAAGGCGGATAGATCCATTGGATTATTCCCCATACAGGGGGCGGTATATCTGAAAAAGTATATCAGTGGCAGCTATGTGGCGCAGATGCCTTTTCAGATACTTTATAAGTGCTCACCGACTACCAACAGGGCAAGCATTGAAGCACAGGAGATGTTGAATAACCTTGCGGCATGGATGGAAGAGAGCGGAATTGAGTTTAAAGATCCACATCTGACATTACAGTCAATTACGAGGACATCCCCGGTATATGGTGGCGAACAGGATGAAAAAACGGTTGTGTATGCCATTAATATACAGCTGAAGTATTTTTATAAAAAATAACAGGAGGAAGATACATGAAAACGAATTTACAGTTTTTCGCCGAAGATCGTACCAACATGGTGTCATTACTTGATATTGGTACTCTCATCGGCAGTACAGCCAAGATCGTAGAGATGGGCGATGGCTACAAAGAGATCACAGAGGACTGGGGACCGAATACAGAGTCAACCCAGTACGTCAACATGAAAAACGCAAATAACACGGTAAAGGGATACGAGTTTTCGACAACGCCGGAGCGTGATTACATGTCTGATGATATGCAGACTGCAATCGACACGATGTTCAAAATGTTCCCGACGGGAAAGCAGTGTGAGACATATTATTACAGATATTACAAAACAGACATCACAAAAAATACAGGCGATTGCATCCGCGTCCCGGTTACGGTGTGCCCGTCAAGCACAGGCGGCTCCGGCGGCGATACGCTGACATCTTCGATTCAGATCAATGGAAACGGTGCGGTAGAACTTGGAACGATCACGATCGCCGGTGATGGCACATTTACATGGGCGGCGAAAGCGTCTGGTACATCAGGAAAATAATAAACGGTGTTAATCAAAAATTAGCATAATCGGGTGGGTTCCTTTCAGTCCTGCCCGATTTCTGAAAGGGTGGTAATTTATGGAAGAATTAGTATTAGACAGTGGTGTCAGAAAAATCGCAATTAAAAATGAGGACGGGGATGTCATTACCGTGTTGAGTATCAATGTCGCAGATGCCGACACAGCCGAGCGATTCGGACAGGTCATCAACAAACTGGAAAGAATCTCCGAGAACTGTGAGAAAGAGGCGGCAGCATGGAAGAAAGAACATGCACAGGATGAGGTAGATTCTGACAACGTTGATGTTGAGTCGGTTTTACAGGCAAACAGAATCCGGGTGAAGTACCTGAAACAGATTGCAGCAGAGATCGACGGTCTGTTCGGGGAAGACACAGTAAAAAACGTGTATGGAGATTTCACGCCGGATGAGACGGCACTGGTGGAATTTGTTGAGAAGATTATTCCGGTCATGAATAAACTCTTCGGCAAGCGTTACGAGATGACCAGAAAACGCTATAACTCCGGCAGAAAAGGAGCACGGGCATGATTAACGTCATGCTCGATCCGCTGCCTGAGGAATGGAACGGGTACAAGGTCAATGCGTCATTTCGTATCGGCATACAGGTATTCCTTGTGCAGTATGACAAAGAACTGAATGAGTATGAGAAGAGTGATGCGCTGATCTATCTGCTGTTCGATGAACGGGAGCACCCGGACGGGGATGATCTTCGCCAGTGTGTGGAGTGGTTTCTAAATGGCTGGTTCCATGACAAACCAGGATCATCAAAAGATAACCGCAGACTGGTAGATTACGACATTGACCAGTGGCGTATTTATGCAGATTTCCGGCAGATATATGGGATCGATCTCTCCTTGGATGATATGCACTGGTGGATGTTCAATGGTCTGCTCTGGAATATGCCTTATAAACAGTCATCATTCCAACAGGTTATAGAAATCCGCAGGAAGAAAATCACATCCAAGATGGGAAAAGAAGAGAGACAGGCGATCAAGGAAGCACAGGAAATGTATGCATTAGAGCAGCCGGAAGAAAAGAAAGAGTATACCGAGGATGAGAAAACAAAGATTGACAAATACGATCAGATGATGGCAGAGATCAGAGCAAAGAAGAAAGCAGAAAAGGAACTTGGATTAGTTTAGGGAGTGAGGATTGCATATGGCTGATGGATATGATGGAGAAATCAGAATAAGGACATTAATTGAAAATGGAGATGCATCCAGCAGCCTGTTGCAGTTGGAGTCACGGTTTCAGAAACTGACGCGGGAATCACAGCGTCTTACCGATCAGATGCGGCAGATGGAGCGGCAGAAGATTCCAACAGACCAGTATAAGGATTTGCAGAATACTTTTGATTCGCTTGTCGCAAATGGACGTCAGTTATCGGAGAAATTAAAAAACACAGAAAAATATGTTCCAACGAGAGCGTATAAAGAAGCAGAGGCGGCACTTGACCGCGTCAGTGGCAGACAAGCGCAATTAAATCATCGGATGCAGGAATGGGTGGCACTTGGGCGTAATACAGATTCTGTTTCGTATAGAAAAATGCAAATGGAAATGGCTGATTGCGAAAGGGAGTCAGACAGACTTATAGATGCTTTAAACCGGATGGAAGAAGCTGGGCAGGATCGCCAAATAAATGATAAATGGAAAGATTTGAAAAATCAGATGCGACAGGTAGGACAGGAAGCCGCACAGATACACGCTGAAATGATGCGTATGGAAAATGAAAATGCAGCTTATATTGATCCACGAAATACAGAAGAGTATCAGCGTCTGGCGACAAGATTGCGTGAGGTAAATGAACAATTAGATATCATGAACCAGAGAATGCGCGAGGTTGTGGATCGTGAGGGTGAAATGGACACAAGTGCCGGAGGGCGTTTTGGGAATATCCAGGGTGCCGTGCAGCAGGTAAATAGGGCAATCGAGAAATTTATAAAACGTGTAAAGAAAATTGCATTGACTATATTAGTGTTTCAATTTGTATCAAAGGCATTTCGAACAATGATCGAAGGGATTAAAACAGGTATTCAGAATTATGCAAGATATTCTGAACAGTTTAACCAGAAGATGTCAGAAATGAAATCAGCTACGCTGAATTTAAAAAATTCTATTGGAGCTGCGGCGATACCGATTGTTAATGCGTTAGCTCCAGCATTAACAGTTTTATGTAGTTGGCTGACGAAGGCGATAAATCTTTTTAATAAGTTTATATCTGCATTATCAGGGAAGAAAACGTGGACTCGAGCGAAAGAACAACAGGTAGATTATGCAGCGTCTCTTGATAATACCGCCAATGCTGCAAAAAAAGCAAAGGGAGCATTGCAGGGATTTGATGAATTAAATGTGATTAACTCTAATGATTCCGGCAGCAGTGGAGGTGGTTCTGGCGGCTCCGGTGTGGGAATTGATTATGAGGAGGTTCCACTGACTGAAAAGGATTTTGCGTGGATTGAAAAAATAAAGAAAATTTTTGAATCCATACTACCTGTCGTGGTAGCGATCGGAGCGGCATTATTAGCATGGAAGATTGCAACTTTCCTTTCAGATTTGATAAAAGTACATCCTATCCTTGGAAAAATATTATCTGTATTGGCAATTATTGTTGGGGTGGCATTGGCAATTTACAGCTATTTGCATATGTGGAATGAAGGCGTCGATTGGCAGGGATTAATAGGCTACATTGTTGGAGTATCGCTTGCTTTTGGCGGTTTGTATGCGCTGTTCAGCCCTCTTGTTGCTGGTATATTTTTGATTATAGCATCTGCGGCGGGACTTATATTAGCGCTTAAGGATATCAGTGAAAATGGATTGAATGCAAAAAACGCATCGTTATTATTGGTATCTGCAATAGGATTGATAGCTGGAACGTTTTTGGCACTCGGAACAACTGCAGGTGCAATTATGATGATTTTAACAGGTGGTATTCTTACGGCAATTAGTTTTGTTGATATGTTAAATAATGGATTTAGCTGGATGAAAGAAATTCTTATGCTGATTGGCATTGCATTGATGGCGGTAGGAGCGATTATACTGGGTGCGCCTGTACTGGTTACGGCAATTATAGCAGCAATTGTAGCAGTAGTACTTACTTTGGTGGTTGTTATAAAAGAACACTGGGAAGAAATAAAAGAATGGTTTTCAAAAGTTGGTGATTGGGTCAAAGAACATATTGTAGATCCGGTCAAAGAAAAATTTTCAGAATTATGGACGGCAATTTGTGACATATGGGGCAACGTATCAGATTGGGTTAAAGAACATATCGTTGATCCGGTTAAAGAAAAAGTCACAGAATTATGGACGGCAATCAGTAATATATGGGGCACAGTATCGGAATGGTTTAGTGAACATGTTATTGAGCCGATTGTTACATTTTTTGAAGGCTTAAAGAAGAGAGTGGGACAGATTTTCGAGGGTTTGTGGATTATTATACAGGCTATTTGGATTATCGTATCAGGTTGGTTTAATGAACATGTTATTGAACCGGTAGTGGCATTTTTCAAAGATTTATGGGAAAAAGTTTCTACATTTTTCAAACAACTTTGGGAAGATATAAAAGCGGTATGGAACACGGTATCGGAATGGTTTAGCGAACATGTTACTCAACCAGTAGTTACATTCTTTAAGGGAGTATGGGATCAGGTATCTGGATTTTTTAAACGACTTTGGGAAGATATAAAAACAGTGTGGAGTGCAGTATCGGCATGGTTCAATGTAACAGTAATAGATCCTGTGAAAAACGCGTGGAAAACAGCAACAGAAGCAATCGGCGGATTTTTCAAATCTCTTTGGGAGGGAATACAAACTGGAGTTGTAAATGCTATGAATGCAGTTATTGGTGGAATAGAGTCTGCTATAAATTTTATTGTTGGCGGTATTAATAACATCCTTGGCGGTTTTAATAAAGTCGTTTCATGGGCTGCTAAAGTAGCCGAGGTAGACTGGGGCGGAGTTGATCTGGTTCCGACAGTAACACTTCCGAGAGTACATCTTGCCAACGGCGGCATCACAACTGGAAGAACATTCGCAGAAATCGGAGAAGCCGGACGCGAAGCAGTACTTCCGCTCGAAAATAATCTTTCTTACATGAAGCCGCTTGCAGAAATGATCGCAAGTGAGATGAAAGGCGTGCAGACGGTGCGGATCGTAGCGGACGAAGGAAAGATTTTCAAAATTGTAAAGGAAGAGGCAAACGACTATTACCGGAGAACCGGAAGTCCGGCATTTGACTTTTAGGAGAGGAGCGTATAAATGGCATACAGCGGATTTTTAATAAAAGTAGGCAATTACACAGTTCCTTTCCGGTATATAGAGACAAAGAAGTATAAATGTGGGATCAAGGGGCAGGATCTTAATTCTTATCGGGATGCGAACGGAGTATTACACCGGGAGGCATTGAGCAATGTCTCAATTAAAACAGAATGGGAAACACCGGGAGATATAGACGAAGCTGTATTGCGTCCACTGATGGATAATATCAGATCCCAATATTCCAATACAACCGAAAAGAAAGCACTTGTTACCGCATGGATGCCAGAAATCGGTAATTATGTAACGATGTACTGTTATATGCCTGACGTGGAGTATCAGATAGATTATGCAGATGAATGGACGGTCCAGTATGGATCATTCCGGCTGGCATTTATCGGATATGGAGGTGTAGTTGGATGATTGATTTTAAATATGCTGATTTATTTAAACAGAATAGCGTTGATGTCCAGCTTGAAATTATTTCCGATGATGAGAAAATCCATATCACAAATACGGAATTTCATGAGGAAGAGTTTGAATTAACAGAAAGCCTGTGTTCACAGTCTGAATTGACTTTTGGTGCTGTCGAAGCCGGATCTGTAAAATTTAAGGTATCAAATATTTTTCTTCCAATGAAAGGGAGATGGATGACCGTCAAGATGATAATTGGCGGGCACACAGATCAACCCTTTTTGATAGGAAGATTCAAAGGTTATTCCGATACACCGACTGCTGACAGAAAATACCGAGATGTAGTGGCATATGATGCCCTTTATGACATTTTAAATGCAGATGTGGCAGCATGGTATAACACTGTCTTTCCATCCCATAAAGAGCAGCAGAAAGATAAAGATGGAAAAACTACGACTGTTACAGTTTATGATCCGGTCACAATGAAGCAATTCCGGGACAGCTTTTTTAAGCACTTCGGGATTGAGCAGGCTGACATTGATCTTATCAATGACAACATGTCTATTGAAAAAACAGTTGCGGTCACGCCATCCAGTGAGACAAGTTCTGATACAGAGGAATCGAGCACCATAGGCGAATCCGTGAGCGGCAAGGAAGTGTTGTCCTGCATTTGTGAGATCAATGGCTGCATGGGGCACATGGGGCGTGACGGGAAGTTTCATTATATATATCTGGAGCAGAATATACAGGGACTTTATCCGAGAAACGATCTTTATCCGGCAGATGATTTGTTCCCAAGAGATCCGAAAAGCAACCGTATCGGGAAGGATTTATATATAACGGCTGAGTATGAAGATTTTCTTGTTAAAACAATCAATAAGTTACAGATCCGGGAGCAGAAGAATGATATCGGCGTGATTGTGGGTACGGGAGACAATGCTTATGTGATCGAGGATAATTTTTTTGTCTATGGCAAAGGCACAAAAGAACTGAATGGCATTGCAAAAAATATCCTTTCCAAGATCAGAGGGATTGTTTACCGCCCGTTTACAGCGGACTGCAAAGGAAATCCGTGTCTTGAGGTCGGGGATGCAGTGCGGCTGCCGACCAGATATGAACTGATTGAGTCCTATATTCTGAAAAGAACCCTGAAAGGTATACAGGCTTTGCGTGATGATTTGGAAGCGGATGGGGAAGAGTACCGGACAAACGGGGCGAACGGAATACAGAAAAGTATTTTAAAGCTCAAAGGCAAGAGCAATGTGTTGGAGCGAACCATTGAAAAGACACAGAGTACGATAACTGATGTTGAGAAGGGATTGCAGTCACAGATCACGCAGACCGCAACCGAAATTCGCACAGAAGTTAAAAATACAACGGATGGTTTATCATCGAGAATCACGCAAAATGCGAGCAGTATTACAGCAGAAGTCAAAAGGGCACAGGGGCAGGAAGTTGAACTTGCGGCAGCCATTAAAATTAATGCAGACAATATCACAGCAGAAGTTACCAGGGCGAGTAAAACAGAAGGCGAGTTATCCAGTAAAATAGAAGTAACTGCAACGCAGATTCGTTCGGAAGTCACGGCTTCCCTAAAAGCATGGGATATTGAAGAATATGATGTTACATATTATGGTTTCGGAAATCCCCAAAAAACTTATCCGGCATCGTCACACTACAATGGATGCAGTTTTTTGAATCAGGAAAATGGATACTTTTATGGCTGCGAACCGGACGGTGGAATAAGCAGTGGTAAGTATAAGTGGACATTACTAAAGAAATTTAAACAGCTTGCATCAAATATGTCCAGTGCGATTACACAGACCGCAACGGAGATCAGTTCTAAAGTTACAAGGGAGAGCGTTGTTTCAGAAATCAACCAGTCAGCCGAGGGCATCAAAATCAAAGCAAATCTACTTGAATTAAAGGGATCTATGGAAATGACCGGCGGATATGTGCACGTTCAAACGGAAGAGTCTGTAGAAAACCTTATTGAATTTAAACGCAGTGGAACACTTGTACAGATGGGAACGGATGGATTTCGAACAGTGGAAGGGACGCTTGAAAGTCCTGTTCATAAATGTACGGTTCAATATAATCAGGTTTCATTGCATAAAGGCGCAAACGATAATGACCACATGATGATCCATTTAGACGGAGATACCGGAGTAGGCGGATTCAGAGGTGGAGTAATTGATGGATCTGACAGAAGAATGAAAAACTCAATTTCAGATTTAGACAAAAAACAATCATCTGAGTTTATTTATTCTCTGAGAGCAAAATCGTATCGTTATAATTTCGAAAAGGATGGATTTCATCATGGCTTTATAGCACAGGATGTTTTGGAAAGTGTGGAAGAAGGATGGAATATTTGCCCTCAAATTTTCTCAAACGGTAACGGAGAAAAGTATTACGGACTGAATTATACAGAGCTGATCGCTGATCTGGTTGCAACAGTGCAATTACAGCATGAAGAAATAAAAGAATTGAAGGAAACGGTAGGTATTCTATGATAAATGCAAAAATTCGTGAATTTGAAAACGATATTATAAATTATGTAAATTTGTGCGAGGATGTTCCAATCGAAGCTAAGTACCTGGTATTTAAGGACATTCTGTATCAGATCAAGGAAGAGGCTAACAGGCAGGTTACGGTAGAACTGGAACAGATGAAGCTTGCAAAGGAAAGGGAGAGTGAAGATCATGAATAAAGCGCATATTGATATTAATTGGGAGAATTACCCGAGCGATGAAACACCGCTTAATGAAAGAAACCTCAATAAAATGGATGGCTCGATTGATATCATTGATGATCGTGTAATCACTCTTGATACCACGAAAGCAACCAAGGCGGAAGTGGCAACCCTTGTTGCGGATGTGACGTTTGAGGAATCGACCGGAATCATTACGATCACAAAAAAGAACGGTTCTAAGATTACGATTGATACACAGATGGAGAAGATCGCGATCAACTTCGATTACAATCCGACTACACAGCAGATTATTTTGACTCTGATCGATGGTACGAAGCAGTACATAGACCTGTCGGCACTGATTACACAGTATGAGTTCCTTGATTCTGATACGGTAGCTTTTTATATTGATAAGGATGGAAAAGTGTCTGCCATCGTCAAAGAGGGTAGCATTGAAGAAAAGCATTTAGAGCCTAATTATCTGGCGAAAATCAAGGTGGAAGTGGCAAAGGCAGAGTCAAGCCAGCAGGCAGCGGCCATGTCTGAAATAAACGCCAAAGCAAGTGAGAATGCCGCAAAAGCCAGTGAAACAGCGGCAAAAACATCCGAAACCAATGCCAAAGCGTCAGAGACAGCAGCGGCGAAGTCAGCCACGGCGGCAGCAATATCCGAGACTAACGCAAAAGCCAGTGAGACATCCGCCAGTCAGTCTGCAGCCACAGCCACAAGTGAAGCGGCATCTGCCAGCCAGTCCGCCAGTACCGCCACAGATAAAGCCACAATCGCAACACAGAAAGTAACAGAGATCATCGGTAAAGCCGAATCTGCAGCAGATAGTGCAACCAAAGCACAGAGTTATGCTGTTGGTGGTACAGGAAGCAGAGAGGGCGAGGATTCTGACAATGCCAAGTATTACTATCAGCAGGCAAAAGATGTATCAGAAGGACTTAAAGGTGGATTGCAGCCACACGGAACAGTTGCATTTGCAGATCTTCCGTCACTTGCGGATGTTAGCACAGGGTGGATGTTCAATATTTCAGACGAATTTACAACCACGGATGATTTTAAAGAGGGAGCCGGGAATGTAATTCCGGCAGGTGCCAATATTTATAAAACATCAGATGAAAAGTGGGACGTGCTTGCCGGAACTCCGGTAACTGGAATTAAAGGTGTCAACGAAGATTTTTTTCGCCGTGGAAATGTAGTGCTTACGGCAGAAAATGTTGGCGCAGTGGCAACCGGTGGAGATACAGCCGAGAATACAGCAACCTTTACGAGTAGTGATGTAGCAGACGGATCAGCGTCAGCGTGGACAAGCGTATCAAAATTATCAAGTGGCGAAAAACATTCTTCTATTTTAAAAAAGGTGTCACAGATGTTCAAAAATGTGCGGTATCTCTATAAGATGCTTGGAACGACGGATATTTCTAAGATTGGGAATGGTACTTGTACAGGGGCGATATCATCGTTAAACAGCAGTTTAGCAAACCACTTACCATTATCCGGCGGAACAATGACTGGCACTATTATTGGACAACATAAGTTACCAGGTAGTACGGCTTCAGATTCCAATGGAATGGTTCTCGGTGTTCAGACAACAGGCAATACAGGAATTTTTAATGGTAACGGAGATGGAAATGGGGCTGACGTTGCAAATCTAATCATCAAATCATGGTACGGAGTTGGATTTGTAGACGGTTGTTCTGGTCAAGGAATGACTGTCGGAATAGATTGCAGGAGTGGAAACATTACATGCAATTCTATAACAATAAGAAATGTCGGAAGTGTGACAGATTTATTAAATTCCAAGTTATCAACGTCTGCATCCTGTAATAAAAACTGGAATTGGAGTGGTAAAAATGAAACCCCAGCCTGGATATGGGGTGGTAGCGATGGAACTAATATGTATGTCTATAATCCGACATATATCCTGGTTCAGGGAATAAGAAATAGAGTAACAAATAGAGCAATGACTATAACAGATGATAACCATGTTAGAACATATGAATCTAATGGTGTTGGAATGAACGGAGCTATTAGCCTTGGTTCTGGAAATTATAGATTTTCACAATTATACGTTACATCAAGTTCGATATCAACTTCTGATAAAAATTATAAAGATGATATTAAATCACTTACAGATAAGCATTTACAGTTTTTTATGAAATTACAGCCAGTATCATTTTTATTTAAAGATGGTACATCTGGCAGAACACATATCGGTTTTATAGCACAGGATGTAGAGCAGGCAATGTCAGAATGTGGCTTAACAGATCTCGATTTTGCTGGATTCTGCAAAGATCAAAAAATTGACAGTAAATTGGTTGATGGCGAAGAAGTCAACGAACCTATCTTAGATGAAAATGGCAATCCAGAGTATATTTATTCATTAAGGTATGAAGAATTTATCGCATTGAACACATATGTGATTCAGGAGTTGTGGAAACGTGTTGATGCAGTAGAAAAAGAAAACATAGAGACGAAAAATCAGATCAAATCAATGCAGCAGGATATTGCAGAATTAAAAAAATCAAAAGTCTAAGAGCCGATTACATGACCGTGTGTTGTGTAGCCGGCTCTTTTAAATAACAAGCCTACGGGCAGAAAGAGAGGAAAAAAGAAAATGGAATCAATCATAACAGCATTAATCACAGGGGGACTTGCACTGATTGGCACAGCACTGACAGTCAGTAGCAGTCAAAAAAAGACCGAACACAAGCTGGAAACAGCACAGGCGGTCACAGATTGCAAGATTGAAGAACTGACACGCGAGGTAAGATTACATAACAACTTCGCACAGCGTGTTCCGGTAATGGAAGAGCAGATCAGGGTAATTAACCACAGAATAGCAGATTTAGAGGAGGAGTGATATTATGGCAGATTTAGGATTTTTAACAGAATTTATGGTGCCGGTAATAGTAGGGATTTGCCTTTGCGTCGGCTATGTAATTAAGAAATGGATTAAGGACGTTGATAACAAGTGGATTCCTACTGTATGCGCCGTTTTGGGCGTTATATTAGCAATTTGGATGAATGGATGGAGCGTTTCTCCATCAATCATTTTAAGCGGCTTATTCAGTGGATTAGCAAGCACCGGTTTACATCAGTTATTCAAACAGTATTTAGAGAAAGGCGGTAAAACAGAATGAGAGATATTAAAGCATTACACCCGGATTTACAGGAGAAAATCACACTTTTACAGAAGAAATGTGCGGCTGCCGGAATTACGATCGACATTGGAGAATGTTTGAGGACGAAAGCAGAACAGGATGCTTTATATGCAAAGGGCAGGACAAAGCCGGGAAAGATTGTCACAAATGCCAAAGGATCCAGTTACAGTTCCATGCACCAGTGGGGCGTAGCCTTTGACTTCTATTTGAAAATGGATGTGGACGGGGACGGTAAAACTTCGGATGATGCATTTAATAATTCTACCGGATTATATGATAAGGTAGGAAAAATCGGGCAGAGCATCGGCTTAGAATGGGGCGGCAGCTGGAAATCCATTAAGGACAGACCGCATTTCCAGTTACCAAACTGGGGCAGTACTCCGACAAAGTTGAAAAAAATGTACGGCACACCGGAGAAATTCATGGCTGTCTGGAAAAAGAGTGGACAAGCTACCACAGCCACCAAGACGGAATATAAAGCCGGAAACTGGTATCGCGTGAAAGAATCTGTTCCGGTCTGCAACGGTTATTACGGCGAGCATGGCAAGTACATTTACTTATCAAACCAGATCAAGACATCCTGTGATAATAAGAGCGGCATTGGCTATCTGCGCAAAGGTGCTGACATCAAACCGGTAGAGGTCAGAAAATTCGATGACGGATCCGTGTGGTTCAAACTGGATGCCACGATTGCATGCCTGGCTGTGGGGGTGGACGGGAAAATTTATATTGGATGATAAAATCTTTAAGAGGAGCATTTTCTTTATCAATATTTTATATTATAATAAGGTAAGAACATAATCTGATCTTAGTAATGAGAAATAATAATGTCCGCAAAATGTCCACAAAGGTGTCTCAAAGCACCGGAAATAAAGGAAACGCATCTTGACTTTTAATCAAGTTGTCCGGGGTTCGAATCCCCGATGTCTCACGATTTGAAAACGCGGAAGTGTTGATTTTTCAGCACTTCCGTTCTTTTTTATGCTTTTTCGATTGGGTTGGGTGTGGGTTGGAGAGTATCTGTTTTTTTCATGTCCACATTGTGTCCGCAGGATCATGTATCTTATGGATGGCAAGTTAGTGTAATGATAATGTATGCCAAGGGAGGCAAAAATGAACCAGTTTTCATCAGATAAACCACAAGTATTTATTCCGCCTGCGTTTGAAGATTTTCGGGGATATCTGTCTGTTCCGTATGACAGGGATGTTCCATTTCAGGTCTGTCAGATCAACCAGGGATACAGCAGAGAGGCATTTACGCTGCGGGGACTGCATTTTCAGATGGGGGAGCATGCACAGGCAAAAATGGTTTCCTGCCTGCATGGTTCGATTTTTAATGTTGCCGTGGATTTAAGACCGGGAAAATGTTTTGGGTATTCATACAGTGAAGTTTTATCTTTTGAAAACCGGAAAATGATGTATATTCCAAAGGGGTTTGCCCACGGGTATCTGACATTGGAGGATGATACACTGATGCAGTGGTGTGTGGATCAGGATTTTTGCGGGGAGACAGCACAGGCCGTGCGGTATGATGACCCGGATCTCGTCTGGAAAGGCGAAGCATGGACAAAGGGAGAATATATCATTTCAGAAAAAGATAAAAATGCCATGTGGCTGGGAGAGCTGCTTTTAGACAGATAAGTATATTTAGAAAAAAGTAGATTTTTGCTGTATAGGAATTGATATTTAGACAGATAAAAGAAAAATACCCCGGGCAGATGCCCGGGGCATATATTTCTGGCAGTCAGTCTGCCGGAAAAGTGCACAAGCTATTATTAACAACCGAGGTTAAAATATTTGCAGATAGCATTAAATAACTCGGAACAGCTATTGAAATTAAAACACATAGTTTCGTCCTCCTTATTTTTATTTTGATTGCGATGATCCTGCAATCTTTTGTGTGTATCGGCCGATCACATAAAAGATTGTAACAATTATGTAACATTTTCGCAATAGGAGCATTATGGCAGGAATGGAAGGGATTAGGATGTGAGTTAGTTGGAAAAAAATAAAAGTATCAACCAAATATCTGTGATAAAAAGCTTGTGGTATGACCAGATTTTTGCTAATATGGTCAAAGATAAATGAAAGGTGGTATTTTGGTATGCATATGGCAGATGCGTTGGTTGCACCGGCAGTTGCAACAACAATGTATCTTTGTTCAGCGGCGGCTGGCGGATATTCAGTAAGACAGGTAAGGGCATTAAATGAACCTAAAAAGGTTCCGGTTATGGGGGTGATGGGAGCGTTTGTTTTTGCAACCCAGATGATCAATTTTACGATTCCGGGAACAGGGTCATCCGGACATCTGTGTGGTGGTATGCTTCTCTCCGCACTGCTTGGACCGTATGCGGGATTTCTTACGATGATCGGAGTCCTTTTGATACAGTGTCTGCTGTTTGCAGACGGAGGGCTTTTAGCGCTTGGCTGCAATATATGGAATATGGCATTTTATGGGTGCTTTATCGGGGCCCTGCTGATCTGGAAACCGATGATGCGCCGTGGGGCATCCAAAAAGAAAATCGTTGCAGCATCTGTGCTTGGCTGTGTCCTGACGCTGCAGCTTGGAGCATTTTCCGTTACATTAGAGACGTTAGCTTCCGGTATCACGGAGCTTCCATTTCAGACATTTGTTGCAGTGATGCAGCCGATCCATCTGGCAATCGGTCTGGTAGAAGGACTGATCACGGCAGCAGTGCTTTGCTTTGTCTATGAGGCAAGACCGGAGCTGCTTTGGGGAACGGATGAAAGTACACAGAGACAAAAAGCACGTTTTTCTTTGAAAAAGACAGTTGCGATCCTTGCAGTTTTAACCGTTTGGATCGGTGGAGGTCTCTCTTTGTTTGCTTCGGCAAATCCGGACGGACTGGAATGGTCTATGGAGAAAGTTGCCGGAACCACAGAGCTAGATGCCAAAGGGGCGGCATATCAAAAGGCAGCAGATATCCAGGAGTGGACAGCGCTGCTTCCGGATTATGCATTTAAAAACAGTGAGAGCATGGCAGGAACATCGTTTTCGGGTGTGGCAGGAGCTGCGGTAGTTGTGGCTGTCTGTGTTGGAGGCTGCTATTTGTTTAAATTTTTTGGAAAGAATCAAAAACATGAGTAAAATTCAAAAGGCAGTTTCTGAGATCAAAAGTATCGAGGAACTGGCAAATGAAGACAGGTGGGTGAACCAGGTTCACCCACTTGTAAAATTGTGTGTGACAATTTTGTATATAGGGACGGTCGTTTCCTTTTCGAAGTATAACCTGAGCGGACTGCTTGTGATGGCAGTTTATCCGGTTATTCTTTTTATTATGAATGATATTTCGGTGAAGGATGCGCTGTGGAGAATGCGGGTCGTGCTGCCGCTTGTCTGTGTGGCAGGAATATTTAACCCTTTTTTTGACAGGCAGGCTGTCATGACAGTGGGACAGATTGAAATTACCGGCGGAGTGATTTCCATGCTGACGCTGATGTTAAAAGGTGTTTTTACGGTTTCGGCATCGTATCTTCTGATCGCTACGACGACGATTGAAAAAATCTGCTGTGCACTTGAGATATGCCATCTTCCAAAGTCTCTTGTGATGCAGGTGTGGCTGATCTACCGGTATATTTCCGTTTTGCTGGCAGAGACGCAGAGGGTCGTGCAGGCGTATGAACTTCGGGCACCGGGACAGAAGGGCATTCATTTTAAAGTGTGGGGATCGCTGATGGGCCAGATGCTGCTTCGGAGTATGGATCGGGCGGAGGTGATCTATGAGAGTATGTGCCTGCGTGGTTTTGATGGGGTATTCAGATTAAAAAAAGAGATACGGTTTTGTGCCAGGGATGCAGTGTATCTTGTTTTATGGATCGTGATATTTGCTGTATTGCGGTATTTTGCGGTTGGACAGATGATAGGAACGATGTTTTAGCAGTCAAAGAAAGTTGACGGTTCTGTGACAGATTGAAAAGAGAGGACATAAGTATATGGGACAGATTAATATAGAAGTAACACATCTGAATTTTTCTTATGAAAAACAAAACCCTATCCTGCAGGATATTTCATTTACAGCAGACGGACAGGCATCGATTGGTGTGGTCGGCGCAAACGGGGCGGGAAAGTCCACACTTTTAAAATTACTTGTCGGTCTGTATTTCCCGGACTCCGGAAGTATCCGCATCGGGGATGTGCCGTTGCAGAAAGAAACGTTAGCACAGATCAGAAAAATAGCTGGCTATGTATTTCAGGATTCTGAGAGTCAGCTTTTTATGCCAAATGTATACGAGGATGTGGCATTTGCCCCGCAAAATTACGGCCTTCCGGAAGAAGAGGTCGCATACAGAACGAAAATGGCGCTTGCTGCAGTCCATATTGAGCATCTTGCAAAAAAACCGATCCACAAATTATCGGGTGGGGAAAAGAAACTGGCAGCGATTGCGACAATCCTTTCCATGAAACCGGATATTATCCTGATGGATGAGCCGTCGGCGGCACTTGATCCGCAAAACCGCAGAAATCTGATCCGGGTATTAAATGAATTTTCTTATTTGAAACTCATAGCTTCGCACGATCTGGATTTTGTGTGGGATACCTGTGACAGAACGATTTTATTGTCTGAGGGCAGAATTGTGTGTGATGGGGATACCAGGGAGATTTTAAGTGATCGTAAGCTGCTGGAGACACATGGCCTGGAACTGCCGTTATCTTTGTACCGAAAGTAAACTGCCGTTATTTACTCTGAGCAGCAGAGGTGCGGGCTAAGATGCAGGTGAAAAAATACTTGCAATTTTGTGAGTGCTAAGATATAATGGCAAAGTGGTTCGCGGGTGTGGCGGAATTGGCAGACGCGCTAGATTTAGGTTCTAGTGTCCCCGACGTGCAGGTTCAAGTCCTGTCACCCGCAGTCTTTGAAAATAGCCGGAAAACTAAGATTTTGTAGTGAAATCAAGGTTTTTCGGCTATTTTTTATACATAATTATTTGTCCTACCTATTAGAAATTTGTCATAATTATATACGATATTGACAATGAAATAGATGAAAGATATAAAGATCTCATTGTGAATGAGTTGACATTTATCCGCGAGAATACATCAAAGATAATCAAAAATGCAGCAGTCATGTCTTAAGTTCGAAGAAGAAAATCAAAAAATCCCATAAATGAATGAAATAACAGAAAAAATTCCTATTCCTACGCAGCATAGGGTGCATTTTTGTTCAAATATGAGTATGATAGAAAGCGTACAGGAGAACAATCATATTTGGAGCGGACGATGGAAAAGGAAAAAATAGGAAAGTATATTAGAAAGAAGCGCATAGAAAAAGGTATGACACAACAGCAGCTGGCGGAGAAAATTCAGGTGACAGAGAAAGCTGTTTCACGGTGGGAAACTGGGCGGGGAGTACCAGATATTTCGTTGCTGGAACCATTGGCGGAAGAACTTCATGTGTCGGTAACGGAATTATTAAATGGAGAAGAACGGGTGCAGGAAGAGGCTGTACATGATACAAAAGCACATATGGCGGATATAGATATTACAAATGTGATTGAGTATGTGCAGGAAAATAGGAAAGAAAAGTACAATACAGGATTTAAAATCGGAATCGGGTGTTTGGTGGTTTCACTTGTGTTGTTTTTATTGTATTTACGGGAGGCATATCGTTTTCAGGGAAACTATTTTGGGACAATGATAAGAATGACTGTGATTTCGGGGATATTTTTGCTTGGAGAAATGGTGTTGGAACGCTGCTATCTGGAAAAGCTGGAGGAGAGAAGAAAGCGGAAAAAGGCAGTACTGGCGGTGCTCTTTATCTATTATGCAGTTATGCTTATGAATCTGACGTTTCTGGAAAGAACACAGACGGTTACTGACTATAATATTGTGCCGTTTCGGACAATAGGAACAGTGCTTTTAAGCGGAAATGTTTATGCAATCGTGATTAATATTTTTGGAAATTTTTTTATTTTTATGCCACTTCAATTTTTCCTGATTGAATTGTTTGAAATCCGAAAAATAAAACAGAATTTTTTGGTGTGCTTTACGATTACATTTGTAATAGAAATAGTGCAGTATATTTTTAAAGTTGGTATGTTGGATGTCGATGATATCCTGTTATGTGTGGCTGGGATGATGAGTTTCTATTATTTTTATGGGAAGTATCGTGGAAAAAACAAAAAACGGGGGATGTAGATGAAAGCAGAACAAAAATGGAAGAATGGACAGGGAAAATTACAGAAAAAAGTTAAGAAGAGTGTTGGACTGGGTATATGTGTTTTTTTGACGCTGCTACTTGTCTCACAGCTTCGTTATGAAAAGCGGATACAAAAATTTGTGTTGAGGAACGAGGAAGAACTTACAGAGTTTACAAAAAACTACCTGGCAGTGGAACAAAGGGAAAGACGACATATGTTTGAAGAGTGGAAAGAGGAAAATGGTTACAGCGTACAGTTGACAGGGTTATTTCCGGAAAACGTAGTGGCATTTTATATGGGAGGTTTTGGGCTGGCTCCATCATCTGTGTATTATGGATTTTACTATTCACCCGAAGATATTCCGGTTGGAACCGGGGAAGGTCAGCTTGTAAAAGCAGAGGGAGACAATGCGGGCTGGAGCTGGCAGGGATACGGAGACAATGGAGGAGAGATTCGAAAAATAAAACCGCATTGGTATTATTATAAATGCTGGTTTTGATGTAGAAAAGCAATCGTTCTTCACGAATGCATCATAATCCCCCACTCGCTTCTGGAACGCCACTGCTCATTCATCCAGTCGACTGCCTGCTGTCTACCTTCTTCTGTGAATGGAAAAGTGGCGGAAATTTTCTGATCGTCGGGAGTGGTTGAAAAATTATAAGGTCCAGGCCAGACGGTGGCGCGGAAAATATCGTTTTCAGCGTCATCTTTTTCTTTTTTTACAAGGTAGCGCATGCCCTTGTAACTTCCGGTAAATTTTTCTTTTTTATAAAAATTCATATTTAAAATATCTTCTGCTGTGATCATATAAAACCTCGGAATATAATTTTTTAGAAAGTAAAGTTATTATAGTCTATTTTGTGAAATTGTGAAAGGAAAAACACAAGGTTTCATTGCAAAAAATCCGGGAATATCATAGAATGGTTGAGAAGAAAACAGTATAGACAGGATGTATATACAGAAAGCAGGGGAACTATGAAATTTTCAGAAATGCCATACAAACGCATTGATATGGAAGAAGTAGAAAAAGAGTATAAGAGCATTATCGAGCGCACGAAGAATGCAAAAAGCGGAGAGGAGCAGTTTGAGATCCACCGGGAGTACTATAAATTTACCGCGGATGTGCAGACAAGCATGGAACTTGCAATGATCCGCCATGATATTGATACGACCGATGAATTTTATGAGAAAGAAAGCGATTTTTATGATGAGGTCGGACCGATCATCAGCCAGTATGAGAATGAATATGGAAAAGTACTTTATGATTCTCCTTACAGAGACTATCTGGAGAGTAAGATCGGAAAAGTGACATTTAAAAATATCGAGATCGCAAACAAGGCTTTTGACGAGAAGATCATTCCGTTAATGCAGGAAGAAAATGCATTGAGCAGCCGTTACAGTAAGCTGATCGCTACAGCGAAGATTCCTTTTGAGGGAGAAGTTTACAATCTGTCTCTCATGAGAAAGTTCCAGACCAGCCCGGACCGTGAGTTGAGAAGAAAAGCATGGAAGGCAGTCAGTGACTATTTCCTGTCTGTTACAGATGAAATCGACGAGATTTACGATAAGATGGTGAAAAACAGAACCGAGCAGGCAAGACAGCTTGGCTATGAGAATTATGTGGAGCTTGGTTATTACCGTATGAACCGCAACTGTTATGACAAGGAAATGGTCGAAAATTTCCGGAAACAGGTGAAAGAATACTTTGTCCCGTTTGCCAATAAACTACATGAGCAGCGCAGACAGCGTATTGGTGTGGAGAAGCTTTCCTATATTGATACAGATGTCTATTTCACGAATGGAAATCCTGCGCCGATTGGAACACCGGAGGAAATTCTTGCGGCAGGACAGAAAATGTACAGTGAACTGTCTCCGCAGACAAAGGAATTTTTTGATTTCATGATGGAGAACGAACTTTTTGACGTGCTCGGAAGAAAAACAAAGCGTCAGGGCGGCTATATGACCTATATTCCAAATTTCAAGTCTCCGTTTATTTTTGCAAACTTCAACGGAACAAGCGGAGATGTGGACGTCATCACCCATGAATGTGGCCATGCATTCCAGGGATATCTGTTAAGAGACGAAGAGATCCGTGAGTTCGCCGATATCACAATGGAGACAGCGGAAATCCACTCCATGTCGATGGAGTACTTCACCTATAACTGGATGGAATTATTTTTTGGCGACCGGAAAGACGATTACCTGAAAATGCATCTGGAAGATTCCGCTGCGTTTGTCCCATACGGATGTATGGTGGACGAGTTCCAGCACATTGTGTACGAAAAACCGGAGATGACACCGGCAGAACGCAAGGCAGTCTGGGCAGGATTGGAAAAAGTTTACCGCCCGCACATGGATTACGAAGAAGATCCTTTCTTTGGACAAGGCGGCTTCTGGCAGAAACAGCCGCACATTTTTGGCAGCCCGTTCTATTATATTGATTACTGTCTTGCAAGTGTGTGTGCGATGCAGTTCAAAGTCATGATGGATGAAGACTTTGAAAAAGCATGGAAGAATTACTATAAACTCTGTAATCTTTCCGCACGTGATTTCTTTACCAATGTGATCGTGGAAGCAGGGTTAAATAGTCCTTTTGAAGATGGATGTATGGAAAAGCTGGTTGACAAATTCGAAAAAAAGGCGTTTAATAGATAACAGATTTTGACAGGCGGATGTCTGTAAAAGTTAGTCGGGAAAATGAATAGAGACAAAGAGCAGGGAAAGGCCCCTAATATGGGGCATCCCTGCTCTTTTTTTACTATGTCAACGAGAAAAATGTTTCTTGGTAAACAAATTTCTGTTGACAAATGTCGACTGCCTTGTATAATACATATTAAGGCAATACTCTGATATCGAGATAATACAGTACATAAGTAAAGCGATAAAAGCTTAAAGAGATATGAAGAGACAGAGGCATTGCAATAAGCTGTAATTAAGCTGTAATAAAGAAACGATGGGAGAGAAAACAGCGGGAAAATATATGATAAAACGTGTGTATAAGGAAGAAAGTGACAAAAGAAAAACTATTGACAAAATCGCAGATGCATGTATAATAGAAGAAGTGTTGTACGCGGGAAAAAGACACTTGTATCTAGTGAGTGCAATAGACGGAAAAGTCTGTTGGCACTTTTTTTGGTTGTAAAAAAATAATTTAGCACGATAACGTGGCGCAATGATAACACATTGAAATTGAAAGCCCGGATCAGAATACGTTTTTTACCGCAGAGAAACAGGAAAAATTATGATATAAGCGCATAAGCGTTTATATAGATTATTTCTACAGGAGGAAATATTATGAAGAAAAAAGTAGTAAGCCTTATGCTTGTACTTGCTATGACAGTCAGCATGACTGCATGTGGCAATAAGAACAATGCCGCAGATGATGCAAATGCTGTCGAAGACACAGAAGCCGGTACAGAATCAGGCAGCAGCGAAGAAGCAGTAGCTCCGGCTAATTATGAAGAAGTATCTGCAGAGCTGTATGACAAAGAACTCGGTGATTTTTGGGCAGCTTACCAGAAAGCTGATGAAGCTGAAACCGTTTCTGAGAAATTTGCACTTGAAGCAATCGCAGAAGCAAAGTTAATGGAATCAGGCGTTATGCTTCCATTACAGTCAAAGGGTGGTAACTATTCCATCTCACGTGTAGCTCCTTACACATTTGACTATACACTGTGGGGCAACGATATGGACAGATACCATAATGCAGTTGTCACAACAGAGCTGATCAAAGCTTCCGATGTCAGCACAATGAGAGCAAAATGGGCTGAGTTAAAAGGAACAGGTGAGTATGAAGCATGGGCAAAATCTTACTTAGAGGAGCAGGGTTACACGCTCAAAGATACTTATAATTATCAGTTATATACACAGGATCCTACCACATGGGATATTCTTGCAACTTCTCAGTCTGTAGATGCTGAAGCAATCGTGAACACATACGATGGATTAATGGAGTATGATGGAGAGGGAACTTTACAGCCTGCATTAGCAGAGAGCTATGAAGTATCTGATGACGGATTAACTTACACATTCCATCTTCGCAAAGGTGCTACATGGGTTGATTCCCAGGGCAGAAAAGTTGCTGATGTGACAGCAGATGACTTTGTTGCCGGAATGCAGCATATGATGGATGCTCAGGGTGGTCTTGAGTACCTGATCGAAGGTATCATCACAAATGCATCCCAGTACATCTCCGGTGAAGTAACAGACTTCTCACAGGTCGGTGTAAAAGCGGTTGATGATTACACATTAGAGTATGATCTGGAAGCTCCTTGCACATACTTCACAACAATGCTCGGTTACAACGTATTTGCTCCAATGAACAGATCCTTCTATGAATCCATGGGTGGTAAGTTTGGTGTTGAGTATGATCCGGATGCAGCAGATTACACATATGGTAAGGATTCTGATTCTATCGCATATTGCGGACCATACGTTGTTAAGAACTTTACATCCAAGAACACAATCGTATTCCAGGCTAACGAGTCCTACTGGAATGCAGATCACATCAATATCCATACACTGACATGGGTATACAATGATGGTTCTGATGCGACAAAAGCATATAACGATGCAATCGCAGGTGTTGTAGATGGAACAGGTCTTAACACAGCTTCTGTTGCAGCAGCAAAAGCGGATGGAAACTTTGATGATTATGCATATGTAGCACTTACAGATGCAACAACATACAGCGGATTCTTTAATATCAACCGTAATCAGTTTGCAAACGCAAACGATACAACAAAAGCAGTTTCCTCACAGACAGAGGAAGATGCTGCAAGAACAAAACAGGCTATGCAGAACGTCCACTTCCGTAGAGCACTTGCCATGGGCTTGGATCGTGGTGCTTATCTTGCACAGCAGGTTGGTGATGATCTGAAATATGCTTCTATGAGAAACTCTTACACACCGGGTAACTTTGTTACTTTGGAAGAAGAAGTAACAGTTGATATCAACGGAACAGAAAAAACATATCCGGCTGGAACATACTATGGACAGATCGTACAGGATCAGATCGATGCTGACGGCGTGAAGATCACAGTATGGGATCCAACAGCTAACGAGGGTGCCGGTTCTTCCGACGGATATGACGGATGGTACAATGCAGATAACTCCTGGGAAGAAATGAGTCAGGCAGTAGAAGAGTTAGCAGCAGATGGTCTTACGATCGATGCTGACAACCCAATCCAGATGGATGTTGTATATGCTTCTTCCAGTGAAGTATTTACAAACAGAGCAAACTCTCTGAAACAGTCTATCGAAGCTTCTACACAGGGACTTGTCCAGGTAAACTTAATTGCAGCAGCAGATAACACAGACTGGTACTACAGCGGATATTACATGAACTATGGTTACGAAATGAACTATGACTTCTGTGACTTATCCGGATGGGGTCCTGACTATGGTGATCCTGCATCTTATCTGGATACATTCCAGCCAGAATATGCCGGATACATGATCAAATCTATCGGTATTTATTAATCGTATCTACGAAATAACAACACTGCATCGGAGCGGGGATTCCCCGCTCCCCTGCACTATTGATGAGTGAACAATTATGACAAAATATTTATTAAAACGTATATTACATGGACTGGTGTCTATCGTGATCGTTGTGGCGCTGGTCATGATCATGATCTACACAATGTTAGACCGAAACCTTGTTTTTGCAGGGGATACAAAATATTCACATACAAGTAATAATGCAAGAGTTGCCTATAAATACTCTAAATGGGAAGATTATGGTTATCTGGATTATGTCACCTACTCTGACTGGCTGAATGAACTTGTAAGCAGTGGAGAATTAACAGAGGAAGAGCGATCTGCAGTGGTTGGTTTCGGAAGAACCAAGGCACAGGATTCTGAGCAGGTCAGTGAATATGTCAAAAAATTCACAAAGTATTATAAGTCTCAGGGATACACGGTAGTCCGCAAAGACGCCGTCATGATGAACAAGAAGAAGTATGCCGACGGTGGCCAGCAGCAGCTTTTTGCGTATAAAGATGTCCCATTGGCATCCCGTATGGGAAAATATTTTGCAAATTTAATAACAATTGATGATATTAATAATGTAGAAGACATCGTAGGTGAGAGAGGTCTCACCTTTACGTTACATGATCCTGTCTATGGTGGGGAAAAATTCTCACCGGCGATCATTGGCAATGGTACAACACACAAGTATTTACTGTATTTTGATTCCAAGTTTCCGTTTGTTCATCAGAATATTGTGACGATCAATCTTGGAACATCCTACACGGTAAATCAGGGAGTGGATGTATTCAGTACGATGACAAGCCATCAGGGATCTTATATAAAATCAACTGTCACCTATCCAACCGGTCTTGTGGAGGAGAGTGCGGACAATCTGCACACTGCAACCTATATGCAGGGTTCCAGAGAATCCAGCTTATTGTATGCAGACCGTTATGAAGATGACTACACCAATGTTGCAACATACAAAACAGGAAAATCCAAAGTGGGTTATTCCTTTGTGATCGGACTGATCGCAGTTATCATGTCTTATCTGATCGGTGTGCCGCTGGGCATCCTTATGGCGAGAAAGAAAGACAGACTGGTCGATAAGATCGGTACGCTTTATATTGTATTTATTATCGCAGTACCATCACTTGCGTATATTTTCCTGTTCAAGGCGATCGGCGGAAGCTTTGGTCTGCCAACAACCTTTGATATGGAATCGCCGAGCAGACTGATGTATATATTGCCGATCGTATCGTTAGCACTTCCATCCATAGCAAATCTGATGAAGTGGATAAGACGTTATATGATCGACCAGATGAATTCGGACTATGTCAAATTCGCAAGATCCGGTGGTCTGACAGAGGGTGAGATTTTCACCAGACATATTTTGAAGAACGCAGCGATCCCGATCATTCAGGGAATCCCTGCGGCAGTGCTTGGAGCATTGACAGGAGCGATCATCACAGAGCGTGTGTATGTCGTTCCAGGTATTGGTAACTTATTAACAGAGGCTATCAACAAATATGATAATGGTGTTATTGTCGGTGGAACACTGTTCTATGCGATTTTAACAGTCACATCCCTTATTTTAGGTGATGTCCTAATGGCAATGGTTGATCCTAGAATTTCATTCTCAACAAAGGACAGGTAATTAGAAATGAGTCAGGATTTAGAAAAGTTCGGTATGCCGGAGGAAGAATTATTCGCTCCGGTAGACCACAGTGATCTGGAATCAGAAAAGATTACAGCGCCAAGATATTCTTACTGGCATTCTGTATTCCGTGTATTTTTTAAGAAAAAGATTAATATTATTATTTTGGCGATTCTGGGTGTGTTGATCGCATTCACTTACCTTTACCCATTATTTGTGGAATATGATAAGTTTGGTAACTTAATGGATGCGACAACTAAACACTTGTCACCATCTGCAGCGATCGAACGTCTGGGAATGAACATTCACTGGATCTTAGGTACCGGTGCAGCCGGACAGTCTACATTCGATGCCGTATGGTTTGGATCAAGGATTTCCATTTCCCTTGCATTTATCTGTGCAGCGATCAACCTTTCCGTTGGTGTTGTTGTCGGATCTATCTGGGGATTTTCAAAGAAAGTGGATGTTTTTATGCAGGAGGTATATAACATTCTTGCAAACATTCCATACATTTTATTGATCGCCGTTATGGTTATGTTGTTTAAAGCTGGTTTCTGGACCATGGTACTGGCGCTGACCATTACCGGATGGCTTGGAATCGCATACTTTATCCGTACACAGGTAGTGATCATCCGAGACAGAGAGTACAACCTTGCATCCAAATGTCTGGGAACGAGTACACTTAAGATCGCAATGAAGAATATTCTTCCATTTATGACATCTGTTATTGTAACACTGGCAGCAACAGAGATCCCTTCCTATATTTCTTATGAGGTGTTCTTAGCATATATCGGTATGGGTATGTCAGATATGTCACTTGGTAGATTGATTTACGAGTCAGAAAGTGCGATGCTTACCCCTGGCTGGCAGTTCGAGTTCTGGAGCCCGGTAGTCGTTGCTTCTATCATCACGATTGTTTTATATGTCGTTGGACAGAACCTTGGTGATGCATCTGATCCGAGAACACACATGTAGAGGTTAGGTAGATGGAAGATAGAAAAGTATTATTATCAGTAAAAGATTTGATCGTGAAATTCCATGTGAGGGGCAGGGTGCTTACTGCTATCCGTGGAGTGTCACTGGATATTTATGAGAATGAATCCATTGCGATCGTAGGAGAGTCCGGTTCCGGTAAATCTGTTTTTACAAAAACATTTGCAGGAATGTTAGACAGCAACGGATTTATTGATAACGGCAAGATTATTTTCAGTGATGAGGAGCTTTCCGACACTGTTGTAAAATTAAATGACAATGCAAAGAAAGTCATCGCAGAGAATAAGAAAAAATTAGACGAGTATTCCAGACTGGAGTTTGGTGCAGACACTTATAAAGCAATCCTTGAGTTAGAGTCTGAAAAGAGAAGAAGAGCCGATATAAGCCAGGAAGAAGCAGAAGTGTATGAAAAAGAACTCCTTGAGTTAAAACATGAGAGAACGAATACCTTCAACTTGAAACAGACTTACGATCCATCCAAAGAGAAGGATAAGATCAAAGAGGCTGGAAAGAAAATCTCCGAATTGGATACAAAAATCAAGGCATTCGAGAAAGAGCATGAGCAGAAGGTAAAAGAGCGTGCAAATAGTCTGGCACATGATACCGCATACAATCAGGAATTTGATAGGAAGATGGCAGAGCTTAAGGCAAAACATGCGAAGGAAGTCAGCGAAGCGATCTCAGCAGAGACAGAAGCGAGAAATGAGATCCTTGCAAAAGAGGTATATCTTTCTGTCGGACGTTTTGGTTTCCGCAAGCGTATGAAGCAGAACAATGCGCTGCTGGATGCATTAAAAGAGGCAATGCAGCTTGGCGTGGATCTGAATGATGAAGAGCAGAGAAATGCTGTTTTTGATAAAGTTACATTCCGCGTAAAATATCTGGATGAGAACAGTGAGAGATTACATGGAACATGTATCTTAAACCTTGCAAATATCAAAGATGGAAGAGACTGGAGCCAGATCCGTGGTACGAAGATTGCTACAGTATTCCAGGATCCTATGACATCCTTAAACCCAATTATCACGATTGGAAAACAGATCACATCTGTCATCATGAAACATCAGGATTGTACCGAGAACGAGGCAAGACTTCGTGCACTTGATCTGATGGACAAGGTTGGTATCCCAAACCCGGAAGCACGTTTTGATGATTATCCATTCCAGTATTCCGGTGGTATGAGACAGCGTATCGTTATCGCGATCGCACTGTCCTGTCAGCCAAAGATCTTAATCTGTGATGAGCCTACCACAGCGCTTGATGTTACCATTCAGGCACAGATCTTAAAACTGTTAAAGGATTTACAGAAAGAATTCAATTATACAATCGTATTCATTACACATGATTTAGGTGTGGTTGCCAATATCGCAGACCGTGTTGCAGTTTTATATGCAGGACAGATCGTAGAGGTTGGTACGGTAGAAGAGGTATTCTATGACCCGCGTCATCCATATACATGGGCATTACTTTCTTCCCTGCCACAGCTGGCTGAGAGAAATACAACTCTTTACTCGATCACAGGTACACCACCTTCGCTCTACAACAGTATCGTCGGCGATGCATTTGCACCGCGTAACCCATACTGTATGAAGATCGATACCTTAGAGGAACCACCAATGTTCAAAGTAACAGATACGCATTACGCCAAAACATGGCTGTTACACCCGGATGCTCCAAAGGTTGAAAAACCGGAAGGAATCCAGAACATTCATGAGAAACTTGTTAAAGCATTCAATATATAGGAGATTTAGATCGTGTCTAAACTAAATCGAAACACAGAAAACCAGGAGCATGCTTCTCATTTACCAGAGCATGGTCCGATTGATGAAAATGGTAAAGAAGTATTATTATCTTTAAAAAATGTAGATATTACTTTTGGCAAGGGCGATAACGCTGTCCGCGCTGTAAAAAATGCGACATTTGATATTCACAAGGGAGAAACATTCTCCTTAGTAGGAGAGTCCGGTTCCGGTAAGACAACCATCGGCCGTGCAGTCATCCGTGTCAACCCATTGGCAAACGGAGAGATTTTGTACAAAGGTGTGCGTATTTCCGGGAAAATCCCAAAATCCCTGGATCGTGAAGTCATCCGTAACATCCAGATGGTATTCCAGGATCCGGCAGCTTCCCTGAATGAGCGTGCAACTGTCGACTACATCGTATCCGAAGGTCTGTATAACTTCCATTTATATGAGAATGAGGCAGACCGTGTGCGTAAAGTTGAGGAAATGATCAACGAAGTAGGGCTTTTGCCGGAACATCTGACAAGATACCCACATGAGTTCTCAGGTGGACAGCGTCAGCGTATCGGTTTAGCCCGTGCCATGGTAATGGAACCGGAACTTGTTGTTGCTGATGAGCCAATCTCTGCACTTGACGTATCTATTCGTGCACAGGTATTGAACTTACTGAAAAAGTTCCAGAGAGAAAAAGACTTAACATATTTATTTATCGCACATGACCTTTCCATCGTGAGATTTATCTCTGACCGTATCGCCGTTATTTATAAGGGTGATATTGTGGAGATCGCAGATGCAGAAGAGTTGTTCAACTTCCCACTGCATCCGTATACACATTCTCTGATCTCTGCGATCCCGATCCCGGATCCACAATTAGAGAAAAATAAAGTGCTGTTTACTTATGATCCATCCATTCATGATTACAGTACAGACAAACCGGAGTTAGTCTGTATCGGTCATGACCACTGGGTATTTGGTAATAAGAAAGAGATTGAAGAATACAAAGCTACGCGTGAGAAGAATGTGCCTTTAAAAACAATTACGATTTTAGACAAAGATGCACCAAGACCAGAAGAACATCATGACAATATTGCACATGATGAGATCCAGCTTCCACCACTTCATGATACAGGAAGCGCATGGTACGCACTGCTTTCGTTCTTACTTCCGGTCATCGGTATTATCGCAGCGATGATCTTTAAGAAACACAGACATTATCGTAACTACAAGATGTGCAAAAAGGGTGCCATTGCAGGATTTATTGTACTTGCAGTCATTCTTGCATTGTTCCTGTTAGCACTTGCAGCAGTGTTTATTTAAGATATGGGAAGAACCGTCAGAGGTGGCAACAGAAACCATACTCCGAATGTGAGACCGGTTCAGAAGGTGGAGCTTTCGGAGAAAAATACAAGACAGAGATTGATCGCAGTGATCGTATTACTGGTCATTGCTTCGGGGGCATTTATGTATGCACTGAATGGATTGATGTCAAATGACAGCGGATGGACAAACATTGAAGCGAGTTCATCCGCTGAAATTAATTGTGGAGATGATTTTATCTTCCAGTATTATGTCGGGGCAGCGGGCGTAAATGCCACCGCAGAAAAAAAAGCGCTGACGCTGCTCTACACAGATTCCATTGTAAAAGCCTATAAAATGTTCAGTATGGATGAATCGTTTGAAGGAATCACAAACGTGTATGATCTCAACCAGCACCCGAATGAGACAATGGTTGTGGATGATGCATTATACCATGCTTTTGAGCTGATCGCAGAGACCGGAAACCGGGCAATTTATCTTGCGCCTGTGTATACAGAATATGACAATCTGTTTTTCTGTAATGATGACTCTGAGACAGTTAACTATGATGCTTACCAGAATGGGGAAGTGGCAGCTTATTTTTCAGAGGTGGCTGCTTACAGCAATGATCCGTCTGACGTGAACGTCGAATTGCTCGGCGGCAATCAGGTGAGATTGTCTGTATCCGACGATTACCTTGCTTTTGCAGAGAAGAATTTTATTTCGGATTTCATTGATTTTTCGTGGATGAAAAACGCTTTCATTACTGATTATGTGGCGGATGTCATGATAGAGAACGGTTATACACTGGGTTCGCTGACAAGCTATGATGGATTTACGAGAAATCTGGATCTGACTTCTGCTATTACGAAATTAAATGCCGGTCCGGATACATCCGGGACAGCAGAGGAAAATGCGGATTATTCTTTCAATCTATATGACAGGCAGGGGAATATCATTTATCCTGCCGGTGTCATGCATTATGACGGGGCGGAAAGTATTGTCAGTCTGCACAATTATCCGATGTCGGACAAGGAAAAATATCATTATTATGAATTTAAGAGCGGTGATATCAGGACCCGTTATGCAGATACCGCAGACGGACTGTGTAAGTCCGCAGTCAATAATATGGCAGCTTATGCGGACGACATCAGCTGTGCAGAACTCATTTTGAAGGTAAGCCCGGTTTACATCGCTGATACGATGGATACAGAGGCGGTAAAAAATCTCGCAGAAAACGGTATCCAGACGATTTTTGGAGAGAACAGTGTGCTCTATTACACGGATCCAGATTTAGAACTCACAGATTTATATGACAAAGACGGCGTGCATTATACATCAGAGTTATTAGAGTAAGCAGACAGGCAGTTGCGGAAAGCCGCAATTGCCTGTTTTGCTGTCTTGGATTATACTAAGCAGAGAATATTAGTTGAATGTTCGCAGGTTGTGGAAGAGGAGAAGACAGACATGATTTTCGGAGAGAAGACAGAGGAACAGAAACGTGTGGCGGAACTGACGCGCGAGGTAAAAGAACTCCGCAAAGAACTGCTGGCGAGTAAACTGGACAAAAAACAGGTGGAAGTCCAGATGAAAGATTTAAAGGACGCATTAGAACTCGGTGGAAACCTGCGTCAGGGGTATGTCGATTCGCAGGAACATATGGCAGTTGCAAGGCGCGGACTGATCAATATGATGGAGGATATGAACGAGATTCCCATTGATGATGTGAAGCGTGATCTCGACAGACTGAACGGACATTTGGATCAGATCTTCCATGAGTGCAGTATCCGGGAGGATGATCCGGATTTTAAGTCCACAGCCGACGGACTGAAAAATATGGCGGCAAATATGGACAAGATCAATCTGATCATGCTGCGGAGCGAGTTGGAAAATCTGCAGGCATTGCTGGAAGATACATCGGAATGGCGGTCGCCAAATTTTTTTGCACTTGCATATTATCTACAGCATGAGGAAGAGAGCAAAGTCGGAGAGATGGAAAATGAGTTCCGCAACAGCTTTTTAGAGCGATATCTGGAGGAACATCTGATGGAATCGCTGGCTATGGAAGCCAATTACGCGGGATGCGGAGAGAAGCTGGAACATATGATACAGCACTATATTTATGCGTAAAAATCGTATAGTATGACACACCTGCATAAAAGCCATAACCACAAGTTATCGTAATGAGTAAATTGCATAATTTGACGTTAAAATACATCAATAATTTAGGTGATTCTGAATATTGTGCATAAAAAGAAAATTTGATAAGATTCTCTACAAGAAAAAGAAAGTTGAGAAGAAGAAATTAAATTATCTCAATAAAATTTAATTTTTGCTTTTCAAAAAGGAGGCTAAATCCTCTCCTCACTCAGAGGAAAAATTTTACTTCGTAAAATTGGATTTGCTTCGCAAACAAGGAGGATTATTATGAAGAAAGCAGTGAGTATGTTTTTAGCAGCTGCACTGGCAGTTGGCACATTCGCAGGATGTGGATCATCCGCAGATACAGGAAGCACAGGAAGCGCAGCATCAACGGAGAGCGGTTCCACAGACAGCGCAGCAGATGGAAGCGTATTTAAGATCGGTGGTATCGGACCTACAACAGGTGCAGCAGCAATTTATGGTTCTGCAGTTATGAATGCCGCACAGATCGCAGTAGATGAGATCAATGAAGCAGGCGGTATCAATGGATATCAGGTAGAATTCAAAGCAGAAGATGACCAGAGTGATGCAGAGAAATCTGTCAATGCTTATAACTCTTTAAAAGACTGGGGTATGCAGGTTCTGATGGGAACTGTTACAACAACTCCATGTATTGCAGTTGCAGATAAGACAGCAGAAGATGGTATGTTTGAGATCACACCATCCGCTTCTTCCACAGATGTCATTGAAAACGACAATGTATTCCAGGCATGCTTTACAGACCCGAATCTGGGAACAGCTTCCGCACAGTACATTGGTGAGAACAAACTTGCAACAAAAGTAGCAGTTATCTATGACAGCTCTGATGTATATTCATCCGGTATTGAAGCTACATTCGTAAAAGAAGCAGCAAATCAGGGATTTGAGGTTGTCGCAGAGGAAGCTTTCACAGCAGATTCCAAGACAGACTTCTCCACACAGTTACAGAAAGCACAGAGTGAAGGTGCTGATCTGGTATTCCTTCCAATCTACTATACAGAGGCTTCCATCATTTTAAATCAGGCAAACGGAATGGGCTATGAACCGACATTCTTCGGATGTGATGGTATGGACGGTATCCTTGATGTGAAAAACTTCGATACATCTTTAGCAGAAGGTTTAATGTTATTAACACCATTCGTTGCAGATGCAGATGATGAGAAGACACAGGCATTTGTATCCAAATACAAAGAGCTTTACGGTGATACACCAAACCAGTTCGGTGCAGATGCATATGATGCAATTTATGCGATCAAAGCTGCAATCGAGGAAGCTGGCGTAACACCGGATATGAGCGTATCTGATATCGGAACAGCTCTGACAGAGGCTATGACAAAGATTTCTGTAGATGGTCTGACAGGTGATGGCATGACATGGGAAGCTACCGGAGAAGTAAGTAAAGCTCCAAAGGCTATGGTGATCAAAGATGGTGCTTATACAGCAATGTAATCTGCGATAATGATACAACGAAAATAAGGGCGATCCAGTTTCCCCAGAGGGTGTCAACGGTGGCTTGGGCTGCCGTATGACACCTTCTTTTTAACAGAAAGATTGTATACAGGTATTTTATATGTTATAATCCTTGATGTGAAAAAGTAATGTTTTAACGTAGTAAATTAACAGAAAGACAGAGGTGTAGTTATGAATTTTTTATCCTACCTGATCAACGGTATCAGCCTCGGTAGTGTCTATGCAATTATCGCATTGGGATACACCATGGTTTATGGTATCGCAAAAATGTTAAACTTTGCACACGGTGATGTTATTATGGTAGGCTGCTATATTGTCTTTATGACAATGAGCGGACAGGGCTGGGGAGCGGTCCCGGCAGTGGTACTTTCTATTATCGTGTGTACCGTACTCGGCATTGTGATTGAAAAGATCGCATACAAACCACTCAGAAAGGCAACGCCTCTGGCAGTTCTTATCACTGCCATCGGTGTCAGCTATTTCTTAGAGAATGCAGCATTACTGATCTTTGGCGCCGATACAAGATCGTTTACAAATGTTGTAACACTTCCGGCATTGAAACTGGCAGGTGGAGCACTCACAATCTCCGGTACAACAATTGTTACATTTCTGGCGTGCGTTGTGATCATGGCTGCACTGATGCTTTTTATCAAGAAAACCAAAGCCGGTCAGGCAATGCTTGCAGTATCTGAGGATAAAGATGCAGCGCAGTTAATGGGAGTGAATGTAAATGCAACGATCTCCCTGACATTTGCAATTGGTTCCGGTCTTGCAGCGGTAGCAGGCGTACTGTTCTGTTCCGCTTATCCGACACTGACACCGTATACGGGTGCAATGCCTGGTATCAAGGCGTTCACAGCCGCTGTATTCGGAGGGATCGGTTCCATTCCGGGAGCATTGATCGGAGGGATCCTTCTTGGTGTGATCGAGATTTTAGGCCGCGCATATATCTCGTCCCAGTTATCCGATGCAATCGTGTTTGCAGTCCTGATCATTGTGCTTCTTGTGAAGCCTTCGGGAATTTTGGGCAAACAGGTTCATGAGAAAGTGTAGGTGGCAGATATGGCAAAGTTAAATTTGAAATCAATGAAAAAAAGTACAAAAGATCATATCATTACATTTGCTATGGTCATTGTGGTTTACATAATTGTACAGACTATGATTACAACCGGCAACATGTCCTCCCTGATGCAGGGACTTCTTGTTCCAATGTGTACCTATTCGATCGTGGCAATTGGTTTAAACCTCTGTGTCGGTTATCTGGGCGAGCTTAGTATCGGTCATGCCGGATTTATGTGTGTGGGAGCATTTTCCAGTGCATTCTGCACCAAACTGTTACAGGACAGTATTCAGAATGAAGTGGTTCTGTTTTTGATCGCAATTGCAGTTGGAACTGTCGTAGCAGCATTTTTTGGATTCCTCATCGGTATTCCGGTGCTTCGTCTCCGTGGAGACTATCTTGCGATCGTAACGCTTGCTTTTGGTGAGATCATCAAAAATGTCATTAATGTTTTATATATTGCAAAAGATGAGAATGGATTCCATTTTGCTATCTCGGATGGAAATAAGATCGAGTTAAGCGAAGATGGTATCTGGCTGATCAATGGAGCAAAGGGAATTGCAAAGATTCCTCATTTATCCAGTTTTACAGCCGGTGTGATCATGATCCTGGTCATTTTATTTATCGTATATAACTTTGTAAATTCCAGAACCGGCCGTGCAGTGATGGCGATCCGTGACAACCGGATCGCAGCAGAATCTGTCGGTATCAACATAACAAAGTTTAAACTGATGGCATTTACCATTTCCGCAGCGATCGCAGGTGCTGGCGGTGTGCTTTATGCGCATAATCTTTCTACCGTTACAGCAACTCCGACAAACTTTGGATACAATATGTCCATCATGATCCTGGTATTTGTCGTATTAGGCGGCATGGGAAGCTTCCGTGGATCGATCATTGCAGCAGTCATTTTAACACTGCTTCCGGAGGTGCTCCGTGGACTGAAGGATTATCGTATGTTGATCTATTCCATTGTTCTGATCGTAATGATGCTTTTCAACTGGGCACCAAAATGTATTGAGATGAGACAGCGTATCGCAGCAAAATTCAAAAAGTCAGCAAAAAAGGAGGCAGCATAATATGGCATTATTAGAGGTAAAAAATCTTGGGATCTCCTTTGGTGGACTTCGTGCGGTAGACGGATTCAACATTACAATTGAAAAGGGACAGTTATATGGACTGATCGGACCAAACGGTGCAGGAAAAACGACCTGTTTTAATATGCTGACAGGTGTGTATACACCAACCGATGGAACCATCACATTGGACGGAAAAGACATTACTGGCAAAAAGACGGTGGAGATCAATAAAGAGGGAATTGCCAGAACGTTCCAGAATATCCGGCTTTTCAAAGAGCAGTCTGTTCTGGATAATGTCAAAATAGGTTTACATAATCAAATGCCTTATTCTACATTGACAGGAATCCTGCGTCTGCCAAAATACCGCAAAGTGGAAGCAGAGATGAATGAGAAGGCAATGGAACTTCTGAAAGTGTTTGATCTGGATAAAGAGGCTGATTTCCTTGCATCCAATCTTCCTTATGGTAAACAGAGAAAATTGGAGATCGCCCGTGCACTTGCGACAAATCCAAAATTATTACTGCTTGACGAACCGGCAGCAGGTATGAATCCAAATGAAACAAAAGAACTGATGGAAACGATCCATTTTGTCAGGGATGAGTTTGACATGACGGTTCTTCTGATCGAACATGATATGAAGCTTGTGTCAGGAATCTGTGAGGAACTTACGGTGTTGAACTTCGGACAGGTGTTAGCACAGGGAAAAACCAGTGATGTATTAAATGATCCACAGGTTATCAAGGCATATCTGGGTGAATAGGAGGACATTATTATGGCAATGCTTGAGGTAAAAAATCTGGAAGTATATTATGGTGTGATCCAGGCCATTAAAGGTATTTCCTTTGAAGTAAATGAGGGCGAAGTCATTGCATTGATCGGTGCCAACGGAGCTGGAAAGACCACAACGTTACAGACCATCACCGGAATGCTTCAGCCGAAAGCCGGAGAGATTATTTTTGAGGGCAAAGATATCAGCAAAATTCCGGGACATAAGATCGTATCCATGGGAATGGCACATGTACCGGAAGGAAGACGTGTGTTTGCAGAATTATCTGTGTACGAAAATCTGAAATTAGGCGCATATACCAGAAAAGATAAAAAAGAGATCGAGGAGACATTGGCACGTGTATACAAGAGCTTCCCGCGTCTGGAGGAGCGAAAAAACCAGCTTGCCGGAACACTGAGCGGTGGCGAACAGCAGATGCTTGCTATGGGACGCGCACTGATGTCAAAGCCGAAGATCATTTTAATGGATGAACCTTCCATGGGACTCTCTCCGATTCTTGTAGAAGAAATTTTCCATATTATCCGGGAGATTTCTGCAGGTGGAACAACGGTACTGCTTGTAGAGCAGAATGCAAAAAAAGCACTTGCGATCGCAGATCGTGCCTATGTATTAGAGACCGGCAATATTGTGCTGTCCGGAGATGCAAAGGAAATGATGAACAATGATTCCATTAAGAAGGCATATCTTGGTGAATAACAGACGATGTAAATGTGGATATGAGGTACACTTTTTGGGCAGAGAGGTGTATACTGAAAGAAAGAATTGCAGAAAGGCTGGGGCAGGATATGAAAAAAACTGTAATTACAATTGCGAGAAGCTACGGCAGTGGTGGTAAGACACTTGGCAATTTACTGGCAGAAGATCTTGGCATTAACTGTTATAGCAGGGAAATCTTAAGAATGGCATCTGACGAGAGCGGAATCAATGAGGCATTGTTTGGCGAAGTGGATGAGAAAATGAAAAAGTCACCACTCCTGTTTAATATCTTAAAAAAGAATCCATATAAAGGTGGAGTACTTCCACCGGAAAGTAGTGATTTTGTATCAGATGACAATCTTTTCAATTATCAGGCAAAGGTCATCAAAGATCTTGCAGCACAGGAGTCGTGCATTATCATTGGCCGCTGTGCAGATTATGTTTTAAAAGACAATCCGGATGTGATCCGTTTATTTTTCTACGCACCGTTGGAGGACTGTATCAGGCGTGTCGTTGACCAGAATGGTATCTCTGCAAAAGAGGCGGAGAAGAAAATCGCAAAGATTGATAAATACCGTGCAGACTATTATAAGTACTATACGGGCAATGCATGGAATGATGCGAGAAATTACGATTTCTGTCTGGATACTTCGTCGATGAGTTACGAGAAACTGGTTGCAGTGGTGAAGGATATCATTAAAATCTATCAGGAGTAAGCGGAGTTTCACTTATGAACTGCCGCCTGTAGGTGGTGTTACGGATTTTTAGATTGAATTTTATAATTTCGGTTATGAACAAAATATTGCAGTCTGACATGTTTACGAAAACATGAATGTGAAATGGACGAATATTGTGTTTCGTTGCGTTAAACATTGCG
>ERZ780168.75-NODE-75-length-98351-cov-11.270418_pt1 | contig 98351 bp, 107 predicted proteins | sample MGYA00510981_ERZ780168 | MGnify/ENA primary metagenome ERZ780168 (study PRJEB29588, sample SAMEA2158769) | human gut metagenome | biome: human gut; feature: human-associated habitat; material: faeces | place: Denmark | collected 2008/2010 ...
GAGCAACTGACTCTTAATCAGTGGGTCCAGGGTTCGAGTCCCTGAGGACGCACCACAAAAAAGCCGCTAAACAGTAGAAGTTTAGCGGTTTTTTTATTTTTCGCTACTGCTCGAAAAATCCGCGTTTTGACATCAAAATAAGGAAATTTTGATGTCAAATTTGATGTCAAAAATTAAGGAAATTTTGATGTCAAAATTCGGGATACCAGTCGCCATAAATATCATAGACAAAGAAATTCTTTGTAAAAAATAATACGAACTCGGTTTGTGAGTTCGTATTATTTGTTCTTGGCGTAGCATAAGCGATTCGTTCATCAGCGATTGTTACCAAAGGTCAATCGCGTGCAGCCTGACCGCAGGGCAGGGCGCGTGATGTGCAGACACCAAAAACAAGGACGGGATTCGCTCCGCTTGACCTATGCGGTTTGCACGCACGTCATAAGTGCGAACAGACCGACCTTGAACAGCCTTTTATTGGTCTGCGCTATCACGCCGGGGCGGGCAAACAATTCACAGGATTGTTTGCCATCCGCCCGTTCGAATCCCTAAAAAAGCAAAATAAAACGCAAGTCAAAAATTCAACTTGCGTTTTATTTGGCGTAGCATAAGGGATTCGAACCCCTGACCTTCTGGTCCGTAGCCAGACGCTCTATCCAGCTGGGCTAATGCTACATTTAGCCAAGACGACTTGCATCATCTTTTAAGCATTGATATTATAGTGTTATTGCATGTTTTTGTCAACCGTTTGCACAAAAGTGTCGATTTGTTTTTTAGTGATGCGGTTTTGTGTGCTTTTGTTGAGCGGATTATTCCGCGCTTTTGGCGGTTTCGAGCAATCCGTTGATGCCACGGAAGGTGAGAGTGCTGACTGCACGCGAGATCGATTCCACAGGTTGTGAGCGGTCTGAATTGAACCAGTGTTGATATACGGTCATCATGCCCGAAGTGACATAGTCGAGAACGATGTCGAGAGTTTGTTCATCGAGCGCGGTTTTTGGCGTGATGATTTCTTTGAATTTGTTTTTCATGGACGTGACAAGTTTTACGACAAGGCTTGAATTGCTTTCTATGCGCATGAGATGTCCGTAAAAATCGATGTCCGAATTGATGATGTCGGTGAGTTTGTTGAAAAACTCATTGGGGTCGTGCAGAAGTTCGTTAACGTCTAGGTCTTTTATTGCATTCTCGAATTTTTCAAGGATTTTGTTTTCGATTTCGCCTGTAAGGTCATAAATCCCGCCGTAGTAGTTGTAGAAAGTCTTTCTGTTGATGTCGGCGCGGTCCGAGACGTCTTTTATGGTGATGTCGTTGATGTCTTTTTCGAGCAAAAGTTGCGCAAATGCGCGATATATGGCTTTTTTCGTCTTGACGATGCGTCTGTCCTGTTTCTTTTCTTCTTGCATTGTTAACTCCTATGTATGTCGATTCTGTGTTTAATAATGCAATACACAAAAACCGAAAAATAGTTTCATTATGCTGCAAAAAATCAATTTAAAATCTTTGCCTTTGTTACATAAGTGAATTGTAATACACACAAGTGGAATAAGTCAAACATAAAACTTAAAAACTTTTTAAGATTTATTCCACATTGACAAAAAAATGCGTGATTTTTTTCGGGATTTGAAAATATAGAAATATTGCGCACGAATAAGGAGAGAATATAAACATGAAAATTGCAATAGTCATCGATATTTTTCACGATCGGGTAACATGCCCTTGAAGGGCTGGTGCATACTTTGCGTTTCACGCGTGGTTATGATTGTAGTAAAAAACCACCGGACTATTCGGTGGTTTTTTATCGTATTATTTTTGCCTTTATAGGCAATCCGAACTTTATTCTTCAAATTTCTCCACTGAAATGCCTGCTTCGTTGAAAAGTTCCATAGAGAAATCGTCCGGATAAGGATGTTTATACACCACTCGCACGATGCCGCTGTTGATGATAAGGCGCGTGCAGATAGTGCAGGGTTGATGCGTGCAATAAAGCGTTGCTCCGTCAACCGAAATTCCGAGCTTTGCCGCTTGCACGATTGCGTTTTGCTCTGCATGTACGGCGTAGCATTTTTCGGCGCACGTGCCGCTCTTTATGCCAAGCTGATCGCGCATGCAATATCCTTTGTCGCGGCAATTGAGTATGCCTGCAGGCGCACCGTTGTATCCGGTGGTGAGAATCCGTTTGTCCTTGACGATAATCGCGCCGATTGCGCGTCCTTGTCTTGCGCAACTAGTCCACGTGGAAACGAGTTCCGCCATGTCCATAAATCTTTTGTCCCAGTTGTTCATACTCTCTCCTTGTGCGCGTATAAAATTTATATAAATGATATTAGCACAAAAATATACAATATACAACGACAACTTTTGAAAATCGGCATAATTTTTTCAAAAAAACTTGCATAATATATTGACAATTGGCAACCGTTGGTATAAACTGTTAGCAATCAAGCACGAAGAGTGCTAAACGATAATAAGAAACACATATACGGAGGCGTTATATGGCAATAAAACCGTTGTTTGACAAAGTCGTCATCAAGGCGATCGAAACGAACGAAAAGACCGCGAGCGGAATCGTTCTTCCGGGCGCGGCAAAAGAAAAACCGCAACTTGCAAAAGTGCTTGCGGTGGGCCCCGGCGGAAACGTTGACGGCGTGGACGTAAAGATGCAAGTCAAAGTCGGCGATACCGTGCTTTACAGCAAGTACGCAGGCAGTGAATTCAAAATTGACGGAGAAGAAGTCGTAATCGTCCGTCAGGCAGACATTCTCGCAATCGTAGAATAAGGAGATTTTGATTATGGCAAAGCAATTCAAATACGGCGACGACGCAAGAAAGGCTCTCGAAGCAGGCGTCGACGCATTGGCAAATACAGTTAAAATCACACTCGGCCCGAAGGGCAGAAACGTAGTGCTTGACCGTCCGTACGGTGCGCCGCTCATCACAAACGACGGTGTGACCATTGCAAAGGACGTCGTTCTTGCAGATCCGTTTGAAAATATGGGTGCGCAAATCATCAGAGAAGTCGCAACCAAGACCAACGACGTCGCAGGCGACGGCACGACAACAGCGTCCGTGCTTGCTCAGGCAATCGTCAAGGAAGGCTTGAAGAACGTTGCGGCAGGCGCAAACCCCATGGTGCTCAAACGCGGCATTATGTACGCAACAGAGCAAGCGGTCGAAGAGCTGAAAAAGATCAGCAAGGACGTTGAAGACAAAACCGCAATCGCGCAAGTCGCTTCGATTTCCGCAAGCGACGAAAAGATAGGTCAACTCATTTCCGACGCAATGGAAAAAGTCGGAAAAGACGGCGTCATCACCATCGAAGAAGGCAAGCAAATGACCACCGAACTCAACGTTGTGGAAGGCATGCAATTCGATCGCGGTTACGTTTCTCCGTATCTTGTCACCAACACCGACAAGATGAGTGCAGAACTCGACAATCCTGTCATTCTCATCACGGATAAGAAGATAAGCAACATTCAGGAAATTCTTCCGCTTCTCGAACAAGTGCTCAAGAACGGCTTGAAACTCCTTATCATTTCGGACGATATCGAAGGCGAGGCGCTCACGACAATCATCGTCAACAAGCTCAAAGGCGTGTTCAACGTCGTTGCGGTTAAAGCCCCCGGTTTCGGCGACAGAAGAAAGGCGTATCTTGAAGATATTGCAATTCTCACCGGTGGCACTTATATCTCGAGCGATCTCGGATACGAACTCAAAGACGTCACGCTCGATATGCTCGGCAGGGCAAAGTCAGTGCGCGTTGACAAGGACAACACCACAATCGTCGGCGGTTTCGGCAGACAAGAAGACATTGCGGCAAGAGTTGCGTCAATTCGTGCTCAGATTGCCGAATCCACGTCAGATTACGACAAAGAGAAACTTCAGGAACGCGTTGCGAAACTCGCAGGCGGCGTAGCAGTCATCGGCGTCGGCGCTGCAACCGAAGTCGAAATGAAAGAGAAGAAACTCCGCATCGAAGACGCTCTCAACGCAACTCGTGCGGCTGTTGAAGAAGGTATTGTCGCAGGCGGCGGAACGGCTCTTTTGTCCGTAATCCCCGCAGTGAAGAAGGCTTGTGCAAAACTCGAAGGCGACGAAGCAACCGGTGCTAAAATCGTCATTCGCGCTCTCGAAGCCCCCGTTCGTCAGATTGCGGCAAACGCAGGTATCGACGGCGGCATAGTTGCAAACACCATCATCTCTTCGAAGAAAGCAAACTACGGCTTCGACGCACAACGTGAAGTATATTGCGATATGGTCAAGGCAGGTATTCTCGATCCGACCAAAGTTACGCGTAGCGCACTCCAGAACGCCGCGTCCGTCGCGTCCACGTTGCTCACCACCGAAAGCCTTGTCACCGACATCAAGGAACCGGCAGCGGTAAATCCTGCGGGGGCAGGTATGGACTCCATGTACTAAAAAACGGCACTATTGAGCGCCTAACTTCGTCAGGCACGGCTTGCTCCAAAATCACGTACTACTTGTACGTTGGGTTTTGTTTCAAGTCGTGCCTTTCTTGTTATGCATCTCAATATTGCCGTTTTTCAATCATGTTAAATAGCGAATTACTGCGGCAGAGCCACGCTCCCGACAACTCATGTACTATTTTGTACATTAGGGTTGCCGTTAGTGTGGCTCTTTCTTGTTATGCATCTCAATATTGCCGTTTTTCAACTGCGCTAAATGGCTCCAAACTCAACAAAAATAAATCAGTAAGTGCTCAAATGACACTTTTAATATCAAATCCAAGTGCTATATTTTCACTACAATAGAAAAATCGAGAAAAGTTCCGCATTAGAATTGAATGTGGAATGAAAAGTAATCCAAAACAACATAATAATTTGTCATAACGCTTGCAAAATGCATTCAAACATCATATGATATGCTCATTAAAAGAATACTTGAATTCTAGGTGTTCTATGGTGGGCGAATTATAAACGAATTGCTCGATAAATAGTGATGGGCAAGAAGAATAATATCAAGATAACATTTTTGGAGGTCATAAATCCTATGTTTAAGAAGAGATTCTCAATAATTATTTGTGCGGTGCTTTTAGCGATAACCTGCGTCGGTTTAGTTGCGTGCGGAAATGGCGATGGCGGCGGAGAAACTCCAAAACCGCTCCACGACAACACGAAATGGTTTACCGAAGAAGAATTGTCGGCAAAAGGGCTTGCAGGATTGACGGCGCCGACAGGGCTGTCGGGGGAGATGAATACAAGCGATGCTTGGTATAACGACGGATATTCGTTTTCGCAAGGTTGTCCGGATGAAGAGACGTTCAATGCGAATGCAGAAACATATTTTTCGTATTTGAAAACGCATTATGACGGTGCGTTCGGAAAACCTAGAATCGAAAAATACAGCATGGATACAAACGAAAATTGGTATATCATTGAACAAAAGGTTGGTTTGTCCAACTATTTTGACGATAATCCGAGCAAATTGTATAAGTTCTATTACATCAGAAACAAAACTTTGGATAACGGCTATTTTGCGAAAGGGTCGGTTTGGATTTTTGAAATTCGCTATGAATTCGACACCAATTCTAATGGATACAAATTCAAACTGTTTATTGAAAATGCAGACTCCTCGCATAACGGAATTTACACGAACTATTACAAAATGAGTTGAAGCCAATATATAGTCGGTGGGACAATGAGCATCGCAAAACAACAATCAGCCAATGCAGCACTTATGAAAACATCATTTTTTCTGGGTGATGTATGAACAATCTATCATCGATCATAAGAGAAATCTTATAAGTAAACGACCGATTGCGTTCGTAAGATACCCTTGTCTTTGCATAAAAAAATATCGTACAAATGTACGATATTTTTTGTGTCAATGACGAACAAAAAGGAGCATCTTTTTAAGCCGAAAAGGGGGCAGGCGTCCACGGGGATTTGAACCCCAAACAAAAAAAACATTTGGACAAGTGCGGCAAGTTATTGAAAAAGTGGAGGATTATGGTATAATAAAAACATTGAAATATTGAAATATAGAGCGAAGGCAAAGGACAAGTTTGTTGAGGCGTAGGATAACCCTACGGTTTTCAAAGATAAAATATTGTTCATTGTTTTGTCAAGTTATTTTTTAGAAAAATTTACGTAGAATTTCAAAAAGGTTGGAAAAAATGGTAAAATCAACGGCAGAATGCCTATTCCGTCAATCGCGATTGACGGAATAGGCGGTATAACTTGCTTGTCAACCTAAATCCAAGAACGCAAAAATAGTCGTCCGTCGGACGACTTCATTTTTTTGAAAATACACTTTCAAAAAATTAAAGTAATGCTAACTGTTCCGCAAACTTTTCTGCCGAAGTGGCAAAGCCGAATATTTCACGCGGATATGTATTCACCCAATCTTCGACGAACTGTATCTGCTCGTCGCTATACTTCGTAAAGTCCGTTCCTTTGGGCAAATGCCGTCGAATTTCACGGTTTAAGCGTTCGTTTGTTCCGCGTTCACACGACGCATAAGGGTGACAATAATACACGCTTGTACGCTTTCCGCGATATATCGACGTTTCCAAGCCTTTGAAATCCGAAAACTCAACACCGTTATCCACCGTGATACTCTTGAATATCTTGCGAAAATCGCGACCGAAACGACGTTCAAGTTTGTTGAGCGTTTTCACGACCGTGTCAGACTTGCGGTTTGGCATTTTTACGATGATTTCGTAGCGTGTCAATCGCTCCGAGAGAACCAAAAGAACATCGCGCGAAAACTTTTTGCCGACAACGCAGTCCATTTCCCAATTTCCGAACGTATTTCGATTGAGTATTTCAAGCGGACGTTTTTCAATGCTTGTGCCACGTGGCGCACGCTTGATAACCGCCTTGCGATACTTCTTCTTCCGCTTATAGAGTGGCAAGTCGCTCATTTTCAAATTCAAGAACACGCCTTGTTCGATGTATCGATACAACGTCGTCTTGCTTATATTCGTTTTGAACATTTTGAAACGTTTAATTTCACCGAGAACGGCACACGGTGACAATTTATCTTTCAAAACACGCTTTTCGATGTATTCGACAAATTCATAATCATCGCCCAATTTTATAGGCGCGCCGTGTGCTGTTTGATTGAGCAGATACCTATCATGCGCAATATTTGCGCTGTAAGAATCGACGTACTTGTACGTTTTATCGCCAAACCAATTCCGATACTTAATCTTTTTGCGTTGATAATACCCACGCTTAATTTCGTTATAAACTGTTGCAAGGCATACACCGAGCCTTTCGGCAATGACCGTTTTGTGTACACCTTCATTCAAAAGCGTTTCCAACTGAATACGCTGTGTAAATGTTAAATTCTTTGTGCCTTTCTGTTTCATATAATCACCTTCCTTTGCCGTCCAAACCTTACTGTTGACTATACTTTTTGAATGTTGAGAGTAATACGCGACACCTTGCTATAATACGAGCCACGCGCGTTGCGCGTGGTAGCAAGGTGTCGCGTATTTTGACCGACCGACAGACTCGTTCGGGCGCAAACAAAAGGCGTTTCCGCGCTAAACCGCTTGCGGATCACGCCTTTTATTTGTTATGCGGAGTTTCCGAAACGATTTTCTATGATTTTCATGTCTGTCCGAGAACGCCAAAAACGCCGTATCTCAAAATACACGGCGCAAAACCTTTGCTATATTCTTGCGTGCAGTTACGCTACCTTCGGCGGATTGCAGAAGATGTCAATGAACGTCATTTGCTTTGTCTTATATCGAGCAATATCACGTTCGTATTTAATAACATCGTCAAAAAGTAAATATTTCGTTACGTAATCTTCCATAGACGTTGCAATATCCTTATCCTTGACCTTCATACAAATTGCCGTAGGTATTCCGCGACTGTACACAATTCTTTCGCCCGTTTTGCTTATGTATTTGAGCAAATAATTGATTGTTCCGCCGTGACGGAGTTCTTGTTTGTTGAGTTGTTCAAAATCGTTTCTTCCGAATGAATCGGCAAAAAACGTGTTAGAGTGCGTGATTTGCATTTGACCTTGTGCCGTTGAGTAATCTCGAAGTTCCGCAACGTTGCCTATCATTTCACCGTCGGGAATGTACATAAGTGCGTGAAAATGTAATCTGTGCGTTTCCGGAGCGTGTTCAAAAACGCCCATATACTTCCAACCGCGACGTGTATGCAAGTTGGATAAACAACGGCGTAACTTCTTCCGAAAACTTTCTTCATCGTGTTTTTTATCGTCGTAGGTGATTGTAACAAAATAATTCCATTTGTTCAAGTATGCCTTACGGCGAAAACGTTTCTTACGATTATACAAATTTTTGTATTTGCGGATAATCTTTTCCGCGACAAAATCGCTCATATCGGTTATTTCGGGAAACAACGTCGTCATTTCATCTTCCACATATTCCGCCAAAGCGCGCTTTTCAAGTCCGTTTTCGACAGCGTGAGAAAATAGGCTGTTAAAAGCAATATCAGTTGCCGTCAATTCTCGCGCGGTGGAAACGCCTTTCTTGCTACGCTTTAAGCGCGGAACGGCGATGTAATGACCGCCGTCGTTGTAGATCGAGTATACTCTTTCATCGTTTTTGTCGTCGAAAAAGGGAACGACAACCCCAGTAGTAATGTCTATCATCATAATTATTTCCGTAAATATAGTTTTCGTTTGTTATGCCATAAAAGGCATAGACCTTTTGTCACACACAACTTTGTGTAGCACACCCGTCCCGACACTGCCGAGCGTTATATTTTAGTGCTACGCTGCGCTAAATCGCCGTTGGCGATGTTATTGTTCTTGAAATGTAAAACCAGTCACGAGTTTTGCAACGAAGTAACTGTTTTGTTCTGCAAGTTCTGCGAACGTCGCTTTTTCCGTTTCGTATTCGTCCAAATCGTTTATGCCGATAGGAGAGCGCAACGCCTTTTTGACAAAAAAGTCGCTGAAACAGTCCGTCGAGAAACGCTTTGAGTATATCTTCTTCGTCGAAAGATAGTATTTGCAATTCTTCCGCTGTCCGTCCATAGTTCCGCTTTCGACTTGCACGGAAAGTTGACAATATCCAAACTGATTGTGAATACGCTTGTATCGAGTGTGAATTTTTGCCACAATGCCTTTGAGAATGTGCATTGTAAGCGTATTGTCACTGCGCTGATAGCGATAGTTTTCGTAAAGTCTTACGAATTTGCCGAAAACCCAATCGTAAAGCAATTCTTCAAGAGAGAAGAACGGCATTGTTAAGCGGTCATCACTACTTTCTTGTATGTACACGATGTCGGTCAAATCGCGCGCATTTGCGCCCCAAGACGTCGGACGTTGTTCATCGGTTATCACGCGCACAAACGGAAAATTGTCCACAGTGGCGGAGTGGCGCACCATTTTGAGCCAATCGTCAAAATAGTCGTTCTTTTGATTTGCGCCTTCGTCACTCTTTTTCTTCTCGATGTTTTCAAGGTTGTTTCCACGTTCCTTGCCGATTTCCGTCACAAGCACAACGCCAAACTCAAAGTTGTTAGAATTTGCGTTATTTTCAACGACTTTGCGTCCAAGTCGCAAACTATCAAAGTCGAGAATGTGGGCGTGGCGCGAATAACTGTCTATAAGCCTGCTGTCCGTCTTGAAAAAGTCCGAATTCCAAAGCGGAAAATTGCCCAAGTCCGAAAGCACGTTATCCACACGCACGGAGTAGTTCGAGATAAGCAACGATGACTGCGTGACGTATATAAAATACAACTGCGCATACGTTTCGATAACCTGCCAAATATTCGTCACTTTGAGTTTGTCGTCATAATACAGACCGTATCTTTCAAAGTCATACATAAAGATGTTACGGCGATGTGGTTTGCGTTCCCATTTTAGACGTTTGCTGATTGCAAATCGTTTGCACGTTGCAAGATTGTACACCGTGTGATTATCCATTGCCTTTTTGAGCGCGTTTTCAAGGTTTATCCAAGGGAAATTCGGAAACTTTAAGTCGTTTTCGAGTATCTTTTCAAAAGCCTTGTCACGAAACATAACTTCTTGCGACAATGCAACGTCCGTTATGAACGTCGTTTTCTTCTTGCCCATTGTACCGCAACCCATAAAGACTATCGGGCGTTCGTTGATGAATCCGCGGTTTTTCATCTCGTTGTGGTTAAGAACTGCAAAGCCAATCTTCTTGCGGATATAATCGAACACGGCAAGCGCAATCAAGCACCATACGTACCACGGTATGAAATTAAACGGTGTCCACAAGTCGATTGCGAGTTTATAGACCTGTCTATAAATATGCACCATATCCCACGTCACCGCGAAATAAAAGTAAAAGGCAAAAAATTCTATCACGATAGTGAACAAGTTGAAATTGTACGCCCAAATCACCGCCCACAATATGTAATACGCCTTGTTATCTTTAATGAACGCCACAAAGTCTATAAGCCAACTTTTCACGGGTTTATACGTCTTGTCCGATACCTTTCTTGCAACTATCAAAGCTTTTGAATCCACGTTATAGTCATTGTTTTCTTTGTCTAAAACTTGTTTCATAATGAGATACAAAATGACAATAATCGGAATAATGTACAAAGCAACGTTGGCAAGTACGGCTATCAGACCGCCGAGAAAGTCCAAATATCCTACGATATTTCGCGCCGTGATAATCAATTCCCAATATTCATGCCACTTAACTTTGAATCCGTCAAACGTTTCAGGGAGCGACGGAACGGGAGAAGAAGGCATATTCGGCAAGTCGAAAAACGGCATTTTCGGCAAATCGTTGACTGTCGCTGTCACGCTGTTCTCGATACCGAACATCTTGCAGAAGTAAAATGCAATAGACAAACCGAAGTCCCAAACGCTCTCGATAATCCTACCGAGAGCGGACGGAAACACGAATATCGCCAACAGCACGAACAGCAACGTTATTGCAACACATATAAAATGCCTATAATCTATCTTTCCTTTAACCTTCTTCATACCTTAAATCCCGTCCACACAAAATAACCGACGATTATCACGACAACCACACCGAGCAGTACAAAGCAAATTCTTTTCAACGTGTTTTTCATATAAGTTCCGTGAAGCCTTTTGCTTTCCACCAAGCGACGTTCTCATCGTTCTCAACGTAAACGCCCGACACATTCATAAATCCGTATTGACCGCAAGCCCTGCCGTATACTTCGTCCTTATCGTTGCCGACCATTCTTTTATACTTGTTTTGGTACTTCGTACCCCACTTAAACGTTACAATATATCTTCTTTTTGCCATACTTTCACCGTACTTTTATAATTTCGTTTGACTTTTCAAAATCGTTTTCATATAATAAATACAAGAAATGAGATACGCCAATTCTGTTGGCGACTTCGGTGGACTAACATCTTACGACGCTCATTTCTTTTTTTATTATCTTTTTTTCTTCTTTTTGCTACTTCGATTTGTTTTCTTTTTATATCCCTTTGTTATATGTCGCACAATCGGCATATCCGCTTTATCAAATCTCCAACCATTCAAACGTTTGCCATAAAAGTCAATGCGTGCTGTTTGAACCCTATCTTGAACATACGCTGTACGTTTATCATTTGGATTTGGATTTTTTGATAACTTATAAGCAATATGACGACTATCAGGCGAATGTGTAATTCCGAAAGATTTATACTTTTTCCCGTCACGAGTTTTTCCAAACACATAATTTGGATGTCCTTTTGCCAACGGACTATTATTATATCGAAATTCACTCATCGGAATATACTTGCGTGATTGCTTATTCTTTCTTCTTGCCATTTTTCACCGCCTTTTTTCTTTTGGATCTTGCCGTTGATTTTGCCTTTGCGGAACGAACGCATTTGGATTTATCACGCGGAACAGGAGTTTTTATCGCCTTGTAATCAACGGTATAATTGCTTTTGCGTTTAGAAACACACTTTACTATAAAAGCGATAATCTTGATTAAAATCAACGCAACGATAATACCGACGATTATCATTCCGATAATCTTCAACGCTTTCAAGAAGTCACTGTTTTTGAACCATTCCCAAAACTTTTGTATTGCAGTCAAAAAATTGTTGACAAGATGTTCGCCCGGTGTAAGCTCAACGGGCGGTGGTTCAACGCCTGCAATGACATCAACGGGCGAGTGCATAACCGCAAGCGTGTAGTAATCTTCTTCGCCCTTAAACGTCATTGTTATGATGTTAAAATCGAAAAATACCGTTTCTTGTGCAAGATAGGAATCAACGACATCTTGATCGACATCTAATCTTCCAGGATTACGAGTTATAGGTCGTGACGTATAATCAGACACGGCGAATCTAAACAAATACGGCACTTCCTTTTTGCCATAGCTTACGTTGCAAAACGTCTTGAAAGACTCGATGTCGTTTTCGTTGATAAGCAAATCGGAAGCAATACTCGAAGAATTCAACGAAGTCTGTTTAACTTCTTCAAACGGACTAACGTTCGTATGCGATTCGTCCAATGCTTCGTCCTTTGGATAAGACCAACCGTATTCCCAAAGTTTATCCCACCACGAATGATTTGAATTATACGAATTCAAATCAAAAGTATCTTGAAGATTCGTTCTGATTTTGTTCAACCCGACTTGAATCCCCTTTGCAGAACGAGTAGAATCGACTTCATTTACAAAGAGTTCGGACGGAAGATTCCTTGACGTATGCCAAGATACATAATTGCTCGAAGCGTAGTTCTGAATATAATCCCTAATCGAAGAAGATGTTACGTCGCCTGCAACCGTTTGTTTGTTTATAACGTTAAACGCACCCGAATCCGTGTACGACGGACTATAAAACACAAACGGCAATACATTTGAGTAACTATTAGCAAAACGTTGAATAAACATATTGCCAGAGGTCATCGAGAACGGTCTTAAATTATAAGCCCAGTCATAGTGCAATATATTTGAAGACCCCACAACCGAATCGATATGCCTACCATACCACAACAAATAATCCACCGATTTGTCATACAAAAGAGATGTTCCGCCTTCTGAATTAGCAATGGTTTCATAATGATTGTTTGATAATGCTTTTTGATAAAAATCTTGATTCGACGTCACCAATATCGGCGCAGTCTTGCACTCGTACCATTGCGCATAGATTTCCCACAAACTGCCGTACTTATCGAAAACTCTTTGCGGAATGGCAAAATATACCGAACTAACGTTGTTGTGATGATATGCACCTGCACTCGAAACACCTGTAAGATATGAAGTCTGATATACTTTCAAATCAAGCGTTTCGAGAACGTCAACTTTGCACACGAAAGTGGACGGATTGTTTGCGTTTTCGCCATACGTCGCCATATAACCGCTAAACTTGAAAGAACGTCCGATGTTTTTGTCCAACGTTACGTCGCCTTTATCGGTTTTGAGATAAACGCCTGCTATATCGTATCTGCGACAACCGTTTTCCGATTCGTACTTTTGAGCCAACGCAAGAAGTTTCTTTTCCGGATCTAAAATCTTGAATTTGTAAAACAAATTCGCATAATCGCCCGTAGTTCTCGATACGCACACGATATTGAAATCGTCGTAATCGGAAGCGACGTATTCCCCCTCGCTGTTCTTTGCAAACGCCGTTGCCATACGCACAACGTTTGAATCGAGATATGTCGAAAAATCAAGCTGTTGCGGATTGTAAAGATATGCGTACAAAGCGTAATTCTTATCCAAATTCGCATAATATGAATATCCGTACTCCACAAAGGTATAAAAGCGCAATTCGCCGTCTTTATCCTTGGGATAATTGCCCAAATCAAATTCATTGCCGTGTTCGTCTTTACTGCCGTACAAATCATCGAATATCGACGTATTGTCAAACTTAACGTTGTTGTCGCTTGCGTAAGCAACAAGCCCCGAAGAAACAATCTCAAACGACAACAACGCAAGTGTTACAAAAACAAGCACTGCAACGAGAAGTCTTATAGAGAATTTGTGATATATTTTAGTCATTAGAATATAATTTCCTTTGCATCAAGCGAAATTGAAATTATGCCAAATAGTGAAAATCCGATTCTCACAGCCGATTCCGCGTTATCCCTTGGCGATATTGTCAACCAAAACATCGTTTGATTATAATCAATCGTCTGTTCTTCAACGCTTATAGAATCGCTACCGTAAAGCACTTTCAACATATCTGTTACGGTGAATCCCTTTGCCGAGAGCACAAAACCGTTATTTGTATTTTTTACATCAAAGAACTTTGAAACGTCATCGCTTGATAAAAACAAACAAAGTTTCCCGTCTTTTACAAAAGTAAATTTCAACGACGAATCCGCTTTAATCGAAACAGTATATTCACCATTGTTATCGCTTGTCGAAGGGGACTTCACGGCAACGTTCAATGCCTTTTGCGGAGAAAGCACATAGCCTGTCGAAGTGCTATATATATATTTTCCGTCAATGTTTACGTGAAAGGCAGAATCGGGCACTTTGCCAACGTAGTTTTTGATGAACACGGCAAAACCTGCTATTGCCAATGCAAGCAATAGCAGAATCAAAATTTTGGGCATAATGCTAAATTTTGATGATTTTCGTTTTACCATAATCTACCTGTTAAAAAAGCAATGATGAATCGCTCAAAGAAACGCCCGACGCAAATGTCTTCAATGATGTCAAATCTGCACAAATCGGAATTCTATACTCTTCATCATCAAAACCAGCTTGTTTAAGCTTATCGGAACGATAAACTTTAATTGTAATATACATAAAAGGTTTATTCCCAATAGTGCGAAGAGCCGAAACACAAGCATTTCTACGACTTGTCAAGGTCGTACCTGCATTATATAGCGACGATGAGTTGAGCATAGTAAGCGGAAGATTTGCGCCAGCATAAATCTTGGAGTTTTTGCCAGAACCGTCAGAAAAACTTATAGACTGCACAGTCAAAGTATCCTTAAAAGCACCAGTGCTTTTTAGAGCATCTATATAATCTTGTGAATGTTCTATTTTAAGAAGTGAACATCTTGGAATATCAGTTTGCGGAGAACCGCTATCACGACCGGATTGATACGAACCAATCGAAAAAGTGCCATCAACTGATATAGTGCCTGTTGCACCGGATGTTGATGTATCACTGTCCATTTTATAAACAAAATATGAAGAAGTGCCCAAAACGTACTCTCTGTCAGTTTTGTCACTGCCAAAAATAGACAACGCAGAACGATCAAACATCACGTCTATTTTTTGAAGTTTTTTTACATAATCAACCGAACATTCTGCATAAACTTCCGAATCGGAACGCAACGCAGCTCTTACTTTTACATATTCGGCAAAAGGCTGTTTACAAGTTACTTGTGCAACATTCGCGCCGTCAGAAGCGGGAGTTACTGTTACATAATCAGAAACAGATTTTCCTTTTGCCCAATCACTTTCAGGATTCGCAAAAGAAACGCTCCAATCGAGCAAAAGTCCTACGGCATTTTCAGGCGTAAGTTTTGCAGTAAGAGTTTTTGTCGTCGTTCCGTCAGCAGCAGTAGTTGCAACACCCGATGTCAATTTTATGCCTTCTTCATGCACGGTTTCAACAACAATTTTGTCTTGATTCGACATATCTTTCGACACGTTCAAATCTTCGGAAGAATGATTCATTCCGAATACAACGCCGAGAACAGCCGTGAGAACGCACACAGCGCAAAGCACCGCAACGCCTATAATTTGCCATACCTTTGATTTTGTAAGACGATTATTCATTTTTCTTATCTCCGTTATAGATTTTTGCCGAGAGTGGAATCCGCTCTCGGCAAATGTTTACTTGCTTATGCTTGCGGTTGCTCTACTTTCACAAACGTTGCACCAACATAGTGGGCAAGTCTGCCTGCGTTTTGAACTTCCGTTACTTTGCAAGTATCGCAAGACTTGATTGCTTCAATCGCCGTGTCGTTGAATCCGTCTGCGGAAGTGCAAACGTTTTGTCCGTTGATGACAAGGGTGTAAGAACTCTTTTCGTTTGCAATGGTTTCCACAACGTTGATATACACGTTTGCGTTATCGGTTTTGACGATTGAATACGTCTTTGTGCCTGCTGCCGTATCTTCGGTTGCTTTCACGCCCTTGATGAGTTTTGCAAAGTCCAACTCAAAGTCTTTGCACACTTCAAAGCCGTTCAATTCGGTGTCTTTCTTGATACGGTCAAAGTTTTCAAGCCAACCGTACGGGTTGGAATTCTTGAAACCGTTTGTGAGTGCAGCAGTGACCGCCGTTGCAAGAAGAAGTATTGCAAGAGTCATTGCCACGATGAGAATGATTGATTTTGTTTTTCTTTTCATAAAATTTTTCCTTATAGTTTTATTCACGGATTCTGCCGTGTCAGTTTTTGATTTTCGCTTGACAATCTATACGAGATTGCATATACTATCATCGTTGGATTTATCCAACATAAGTAAGCGAAGGTATTGGCTTCGGGCCAATGTGCTTACTTATTTTTTTTGCGTTTTTTCTTGTAATTACGAATTTTTGCTTTTACATTCGTATAATCTTCGGAAGAAAACGCAAAATTCTTTTTCACTTTCCCATATGAACCGTGCTTGTCCCGAATAACACCATTTCGCAAATACGCCTTATCCGTTCTTCTTTTTTGCGGATTATCTTTCAATGGCATGTTTTCTCTATCGAAAGTTCGCTTTTGATGAGTTATGCCAAAACTTGAATATTTCTTTCCGTCATCCTCAAACACATAAGTCATGTGATGTTGATTTTCGTTGAAACGAAACTCGTTTTTTGCTACACGCTTCTTCTTTTTCGCCATAGACAAATCAGCCCACTTAATAGATTCGACTGTCAAGCCATGTTCTACGATTTTTACCACGGTAATCGTATACTCTCGGCTTACCGAGTTTCTCGGTAAGTTTCTTTCGATTCTCCGCCGTATTCGGAATATAAATTTGTTTTTCTCCGTTATGTACGCTTATATATTTTGCGTTTGGAAGAACGCTTGCAGCTTCAACATACGAATTGAGAATTTTAGAAACTGCACCTTTTTTTGAGCTTTGTTTTTTTCTTGCCATAATTTTCAAATCTCCATGTTTATTTTTCTTTTTATTTCGTCGAAAGACTCCGCAACGAACACTCCCGACGATTCGCCGTCGCCGTCTGTTCCCGTTTCAATAAACACCGTTCCTTTCTTGTCACACGCAATTGTCGTTATCTTATCCGTTGGAACAAGATACTTGACTTTGCGGTCATAATCCGTAACTTCTATAAACTTCATTTCCTTTCAATCACCGTCCTTTACGTTATTTCGCTTAAACTGTTTAAGGGTGACAGTCTTGCCACCCCTAAACGCGCATATCTTACGCAACCTTTTTATCACCCCCGTTCTCATTTTTCGCGAGCGCGGTCAAGAACATATCCAAATACGTCTTGTCGCTGTTTCTTGCAGGCTTGATTTTGTACGAATACACGTTGCCGTCTTCGTCTTCACCTTGCGCTTCGTAAACGGTGTAGTGCGTATCTCTGCCTTTGTCGTCTGTCATAACTTCATCGCGCATTGCGACTTTTACGTCCTTTTCAAGACCGAACAAAATGTCAAGGATTTCATAACCGCCTTGATCACTTGCGACAAAATCGATTCTTAATTCACGTCCAAGTGCATAACCGCGGACAAAATACGAAAACATATCTTTTCCGTCTTTGCCTTTGAACGAATCGCGTTCGAGAATGAGATTGTTGAGTGTGCTTTTGATTGCCTTCATTTCTTGTTTCTTTTCGTTTGCCATACTTTTGCTGTACCTTCCTTTGACGTTGGTCGTCACCCAATTAGTTTTGATTTCCTTACGGATACGAATAAAGGACGTAAAGGAGTAAACGCCCAATTATTCGTTTCGCCTGACTTTCACAGGCTCATCAGTCCGTTTCGGCAAAATCGGCTGATTCGTGCGCACCGGAGGAAGTACGCGCAAGTCCCAAATGCTAATAAATAAAATCCGTTGTTACTTTCGTTGTGCCTTTCAATGCGCGACCTGCGCCCCAAACGTCAGAGTGTTTGTCGCAAACAAACTTCTTTTCGGAACGCTCGTAATAACCTTTCGTATAGGTTTCACGGCTCATTTTGCCGTTCTTGTCAAGCGTACGAAAATACGTTCCTTTCGGCAGTTGTCGAAGTTCACAAGTTCCGCAAAAGTCTTGCGATAATTTCTTCAATGGTTTCAAAATTGCTTTTGTCTTTTTCATGATTTTTCTATCCTTTGTTTATTCTTCAACCATATATTCGTCGCAATCGGCGCACATAATGTTGACTTGCTTTGTTGCGCGCACGCTTGTATGACAACACGGGCATACGTATTTACGCGTACTCGATGATTTGACAACAGTTCCTGTCGAAAGGGGACTGCGATAAATCACGCTTGTGTCATTTGCGTTTGCAAATTGTTTGATAAGTTCTGCCGTTTCCGTTGTCAAAGACGTTTGCGACCAACCAATTTTGTCAACCTTGACAACGTTCAATCCGTGATTTTCGGCAATCTGTTTGAATAACTTGTTATGATATACACCCGAACGGGAACAATCTTGAAGTCCGTGGACACTTGCGAATTGATGACACATTTCGTGAATCATTGTGCTTGCGATTTCTTCGATAGGGCGATTAAGGTATTGAGCGCACATATTCAATTCGTGTACGCCTTCGTCGTCTTTGTTCTCGTGCCAAACCTTGTTGACCGACCACCAACCGTAAGCCTTGTTGCGTGAATCCACTTGCACCGTGATGACAGGTTTCACAAGTTCGCCCCCGAACAAATGCTCATTGATGAAATCGTACAGTTTTCCGAGATACGCGACCGTTCCAATATACCTTTCCGTTCCGTTTTCCAATTTTCGCTGTCCTTTGTAAAAAAAATGTACCGAAGTCGATATTTCAACTTTCGATACAAGAGTAAAACTTTATATAAAATATTGTTCATATGTTTCTGTACAAAAACGTGTTTACTTATTAATATTCACGTGATATAATAGTTGATCAAAGAGAAGGAGAGGCTTTCTTTTATGATTGAATTCAAAAAAGGTTTTTATGCTGACGTCCGCACCGAGGACCGCAGCCGGACCATTATTTCTTATACAGACGGTATTTTGCAGGAAATGAAGACCAGCGTCGAATGCCGCGCATTTCTGCGGGTATATGACGGCAGGATGTGGTATTATGCATCCGTGACCGACCTTGCGCATCTGCAAAATACGCTTGACGGTCTTTATGCGGCTGCCACACCCAACGCGCAGATCCTCGATGACCCTGTTGTCCGTCGCTTTGAACGCAATCGGGACACGGCGATCCGCTTTGCCGACTGCTCCGTGCGTGACATTCCCGCCGGGGAAAAACAGGCGCTTCTGCTGTCATATCTGCCACTGCTCTCGGAGGATTCCTGTGTCACCACACACAAATGCTTATACCTTGACCGCAACAGCCTGTTTCGCTTTCAGTCCAGTTTCGGAGCGGATGTCACGTATGATTATCAGACTTGTGGGCTGTCCTTCACCTGTAGCATGACGGAAGGTGAAAAGAAGTTCACGGACTCATGGCAGAAGGGTGCGACCCGCTTTGACGAGCTGAAAGGACTGAATGACGAGCTTCGTGCCGCCGTTGCGGAGCAGGCGTATTTTATGCGCAATTCTGTACCGGTCACACCCGGAAAATATCCGGTCGTCCTTTCGCCAGAAGCAGCCGGGGTCTTTGCGCATGAATCATTCGGGCACAAGTCCGAATCCGACTTCATGCTCTCGGACCAATCAATGCGCGATGAGTGGCAGCTCGGCAAAACCGTCGGCTCGCCCATTTTATCTATTGTTGACAGTGGCTCCGTCTCTGGCTGCGGATATGTCCCGTATGACGACGAGGGAACCCGCGCACGCAAGAATTATCTTATCAAAAACGGCGTACTGGCAGGACGGCTGCACAGTGTACAGACTGCCACCGCACTCGGTGAGTCTCTTACCGGCAATGCACGTGCGACCGACTGTACATTCGAGCCGATCGTGCGCATGACGACCACATATATTGAGGGTGGTGATCTTGATTTTGATCAGCTGATCGCCCCGATCAAAAATGGGTATTTTATCAAAACCATCAACCACGGAAGCGGCATGAGCATCTTCACCATAGCCCCCAGCCTTGCTTACGAGATCGTTGACGGCAAGCTGGGGCGCCCGGTACAGATCAGCGTGCTGACAGGTTCCGTGTTTGAAACGCTCGGTCTGATAGACGGTCTGACACATGACGTACACTTGCTTTCATTTGTGACAGGCGGCTGCGGCAAGATGGAACAGATGAATCTGCCCGTCGGTTTCGGCGGTCCGTACGTCCGCGTTTCGTCTATGAATGTACAGTGAGGTGAGAATCATGGAAAAAGAGTTTTTGACCGAAACACATCGCTCCGTTACGCTCAATGTCACCGGAGGAAAAATCGACAGCTTCCGTGAGAAAGAAGAAACGACAGGCACTGTCCGCGTATATGAAAACGGATGCATCGGTGTTGCCGGGTGTCTCGGAACGCCTGACGAGAACGCACTGACAGACAAAGCCAGAGAGGCTCTGGCACTTGGCATTCCTTATCCCTGCAAACTCGACGGCGCACTGGAACAGGAAAACCTCAATGAAAAAGAGATTATCCCGGTATCAAAGCTGATACCCACAATGCAGAGTTTCCTTGACCGTCTCGGCGATGCCTGTCCTCGTTTCGCCTTTTCAAATAAGATCAGCCTGAATTACAGAAAGACTGAATACCGGAACTCCCTCGGACGTCACCTGACAAGTTCCGGCAGCAATGTGGACATTCAGTTGCTTGCACAGAATCGTGGATCGGGAAATCTGTTTGATACCTCTTTCGGCTATAAAGGCGCTGACTTTGACCCGGATGCACTGCTTTCACAGTTCGGAAAAGAATATGATGCGTTTTACACGTCTGCCGACATTACTCCCGGACGCTATCCCGTAGTTATGGATATCAGCGATCTGTTCGGCGGCACTCTTCAGCATTTTATTGCCGAAATGTACGCTTCCGGTGCTTCGTTGCTCAGCGGAAAACTCGGCAAAAAGGTTTTCTCGGACAGGCTTTCACTTAAAAACGATATGAATCCCGCAACAAACCCCGGCGTATGCTTCTTTGATACCGAGGGATGCGTAGCACCTGATCTGCGCCCCACGCTGATCGACAGGGGAACGCTTGTCGGTCTTCTGACAACGAAAAAATCAGCAGAAAAGCTGAACCTGCCAAACACCGGCACGGCGGCAGCCCCTTATGACGGCGTGCCGACCCTTGGCTTCAACCGTTTTTATGCAGAGCCGACCGCACCGACACTTAGTGCGCTTGTACCGGGCAAAGCGATCTATATCGTCATGACTTCAGGCGGCGATATCACACCCGGCGGTCATTTTGCCTCTCCGGTACAGATGTCTTATCTGATGGAAAACGGCAGATTGGTCGGACGCCTTCCGGAGCTGAATATCGGAGGTGATTTCAGCGACTTCCTCGGCAATGACTACATCGGTGCCGTCAGAGGCGACCCGTCCCCGGACAGTATGCTGTGCGCAGTCGTCATGGACGTGAATATGTGATTCTCCGGTATGGTCAGCTTAAAAAGCGAAAAAGTAAAACCGGTCTGCTTCGATCGGAAAAAGAGAGTACAGAGAAATAAAGGTCAAACGACCGACTGCGTTCGTAAGAGTGCGGTCGGTCATTTTTTCGTTGATTAAGACAGAAGAAATCATACGCTCCTTATCGTGCAAAAATCCTTTTTGTGCAATCGTTAAAGGTTTGAGATTTTCCAAAGCGAGTGAAGAACAAATCCCCACGGCGATGAGCGAAGAAACGACAAAAAGGGTAAACTACCATAAAAACGGCAATTTACCCCTGTTTTACATAGAAAAAGACACACGCGGCGGAGTTTTATACGCTCCTTTTGCGTGTGTCTTGATGTCAATGACGAACAAAAAGGAGCGTCTTTTTAAGCCGAAAAGGGGGCAGGCGTCCACGGGGATTTGAACCCAAAACATATAAAAACATTAGACCGAGTAACGGAGAACCCGTTGCTCGGTCTTTTATTATGTCTCCGACAGCATCGTTTTTCACTCGGACGGAAATATTCAGAAACATCACAAAAAACAGCGTTTCCATTGAAATCGTATTAAAAAATCTTATTTATAGCATCTTGGGGCGCGTATCCCATAGCAAAATACTGGGCGAAAGTTTATTATATATGTAGGCTCGGATAGGAGGCCTATTCGCTCGTGCTGATAAGGCAAATAATGGGCGAGGGGGAGGTGAGAAAATGATACAACGAAGAGACAAAAAGAGAACAGCCTCTGCCAAGCGGATACAAGCGGCATTCTTGGAAGACAACCATATAGATATCGAAGAGATACCGCCAAAGGAAGAGTATGTCAGGGATACAGTAAACAAGCAATTGCGTGTCTGTGCCTATTGCCGAGTAAGCACCGATGAAGAGTCGCAGCAATCGAGCTACGAACTACAAGTCCAACATTACACGGAGTACATCAATAAGCACGACAATTGGACGCTTGTCGGCGTGTATGCCGATGAGGGTATTTCGGGAACATCGGTAAATCATCGCGTGCAGTTTTTGCAGATGATCCAAGATGCGGAAGACGGCAAGATAGATATGATTGTTACAAAATCAATCAGCCGTTTTGCAAGGAATACCCTTGACTGTATTTCTTACGTGCGAAGACTCAAAGCACTCAAACCGCCTGTCGGAGTATTCTTCGAGATGAACGGATACAACACCTTGGACACTATAAGCGAAACTTTCCTTACACTATTAAGCACGGTAGCGCAAGGGGAGTCCGAGGCAAAGTCGGAAGCCTTGAAGTGGTCATATCGTCAGAGGTTTAAGAAGGGGATACCCGTAAACAATATGTGGGCGATAATGGGCTACGACACAGACGAAAACGGCAAGATTTTCATAATCGAGAAAGAGGCTGAAATCGTTAGGTTTATGTTCACTGCATACTTGGAAGGCAAAAGTACGGTCGAGATAGCCGAAGCATTGACAATGGCTGAAATACCAACACCCAAGGGCAATGCCAGATGGCAGCCGGGAACGGTCGCAGGAATGCTACATAATGAAAAGTATTGCGGTGAAATGCGAATGCAAAAGACGGTCACGGTTGATATGTTCTCGCATAAGTCGGTAAAGAACGAGGGAATCGTTTCCCAATACCGAATGAAGAATTATCACCCTGCAATCGTTTCGCGCAAGGTCTACGAGGATGTGCAAGAGCGTTTCCTCGATGGTGGCAATAGGGCTCGCCACACCAAAGAACCCAAAGTAAAGGTTAAGTTCAAACCTATTAAGTCAGGACTTTTGACAGGCTTCGTTCCTATCCCGTCCGCTGTTGAAAAGATAGACATCGAACAACTTAAAGAAATTTCTAAAAAACAAAAATCAAGGAGAACAAAAAAATGTTAAAAGGTTTCAAAGTTATCAGCGTATATGGCAACACCAGTGAATCGACCGTTACGGTTACCAACAAATACTTCAAGTTCAATGCGGATACCGCAGTCGAACTCGGCTATCCCAAGTACATCCAAATGCTCATCGATGCAGACAACAAAAAGTTTGCTATACAGGCAACGGACGAACAGGACGCGAACTCGATTGAATTCAAGGTTTCGGAGCCGTCCGAATCGGGCAAGAAGTCGGTCATCAATGTGGCATTCAAAGCTGCGCACGCAACGATCGTGCAGCTTATGCAGTGGGGCGATGGGGCATCGCGCAAGATGAACGGCATCTTCGTACCCGAAGAAAAGGCTATCATCTATGACCTGACAAAAGCAAACATGGTGTACAACAAGAAAGCGGACTAATCTCCGCGGGGAGTGGTTTTCGAACGGAAAGCCGCTCCTTTTTTACACAAATACAAAGGTGTCGCATAAATGGTACAGCACGCTCTTTACATTTGTATAGAAATATGGTATAATATAGTTAATTAAAATGGAGAGGTATAGGTAGCGGTCTATGAGACAGGAAAAGGCTTACAAAATCAAACTCGTCAAAATACTTGAGATTCTGCGCCAAGATTCCGATGAAGACAATTACATAGAATCCACGGAAATACTGTCGAAACTTGCCGCTATGGGCATAGAGTGCGACAGAAGAACGCTATACGGGGATATTGATGTACTCAACGATTTCGGATACGAAGTGCTTTGCGACAAATCACCCGGCAAGCCGAATCGCTATTGTGTGATAGACCGCAGCTTTGATGTCCCGGAACTCCGAATCCTTATGGACGCGGTTCAGGCATCGAGTTTCGTCACACCGAAGAAGACGGAAGAGCTCGTGGACAAGATTGCCGACCTTGGCGGTAGCCACAGAGCGGAACTGTTGCGGAGTAACCTCGTAAAGTTCAACACGACCAAGAGCGCGAACGAAAGCATCTTCTATTCGATAAACGAAATCAACTTGGCGATAGAGAACAACAAAAAGGTGTCGTTTGAGTATTTCGACTTCAACTCCAAGCACGAAAGGGTGTATAGGCGGAACGGGAAGAGATACTTTGTCAACCCACTTGCCACGATTTATGACGATGACAACTACTATCTCATATGCTACTACGGCAAATACGAAGGGGTGGTACATTATCGCATAGACCGAATGGATCATGTGCAGGTGGTAAACGACCAACCGAGAGATGTCTACAAGGGTGCGCCTATCGACATTAAACGGCACAAAAAGACCTTGTTCGGAATGTTCCAAGGCGAAGAACAGTTGGTAGAGTTCCAAGCCGATGCGAGCATTTTAGATCCGATATTCGATATCTTCGGAGATAAGGTGGAAATCACCCCAGACGAGAACGGGAAACTCCGTTTCAAAGCGGCGGTGCAGTTGAGTCCGACATTCTACGGGTGGTGTTTATCGTTCGGAGATAAATTGCAAGTGGTCGGACCGAACGAAGTGGTAGAGAATGTAGTCGAGTATATTCACTCGCTTACAGAGGGATACAAACAGTTAAAAGGGGAGGAAGAATGAGATGACGGCGGCTGACATTATTCAGATTATTATTGGAGTATTGTCATTGATAGCAACGGTTGCGGTATCGGTTGTTATTGCTCGTGTAGAAACGAAAAGGGCAAAGAGACAGCATGCGGAAACAATACAGCAGCAAGTCAAAGAGTTTGTGATAGATAATCAGTCGGAGATTGATTATTTGCCTTTATGCGTGTTTGCTAATGCGGTATCGCCGTATGCGGCAAACAAACGGCAAATATACAACCGTTTCAATAGGTGTACGGAAGAAATCCAAATTGAAATACTGCGCCACCAAAACATTCCGGTTGGACTAATTAAGGATAAGAGCGTTCTTGACAAATGTCTCGATGCCTTCGATAAGCAGGCATTAGAAACCGAATTGTGGGAACGGTCATGGCTTTATGAGGGAGGAAAGTATTTCCACAGAGCGCTTGATTATTACAGGGAGATGGAGGTGGATGATTACAATCCTCACATTTTCGAGATACCAAGGCTTAATGAGTCCCTCGCAAAGGCATTCCCTGACTTCAAAGCGGACTTAACTCTTTACATGGATAGATACTTGGAATTTGTTCTTCGTGATCAAGACGATACGAAAGACTCGCCTGAAAAACTGCCGCAAATTCCGCCGTTTACAGTTATAGACAGTTTGGTGGGAGCGGGCAGTTGCCATGAGCCAATACTATGTTTTTGGATAATGAGGTTCATTAAAAGCGGTTGCTTGGCATTTTGGCATCACAAATTGGTTGCCGACAGAGATGCCGATTGGAGACAATTGAACATCGGAGATGGCGTGATAGAAACATACGAAGATATGTATTACGACACATTGATGATGCTGTACACGACTTATGCTAATATTAAGGAGGAAAATTGAAGATTTTTATTGAAATAGTAACAGTTCTATGGCAAGCCTTTTGGGGAATGCTGAAAGCATTCGGTACGGCCCTATGGGATAATTTGCCCGCAATTCTCGAAATCAAGAAAGTGATGGGGTACTTTACGCCTGCGGGAATGGTCGCACTTTACTTGGGTGTTCCTACCATAGTCGTTACTTTGGTAATTTTTGTGTGCAAAAAAGTCATCAAACGGCTTTACGAAGCCTAAAACCTCTTGTAATTTTATAGCGTCCGTGCTATAATATAATAAGAGATTTACTCGGAGGTTTGAGTGATGACGATAGCGGAAAAAATCAAATATACACGGAAAACGCTACATTTAACCCAAGAAAAATTTGCCATGTTGCTTGGTGTTTCATTTTCAACGGTTAATAGATTGGAAAAGGGACACGCTGTGCCGAGTTTTTCTACTCTTGAGAGTTTTAATGCGTTGTGCAAGGAAAAAGGAATAAGGTTCGACGATTGAGGAGATAAAGATGAGTACTTTCAATGAAGATAACACAATAGAACAAATGATTGTTTCGACTTTGGGAAACAATGGGTGGACGTACATTCCGGCTGAAGAGTTGCCAAGGGATTATTCTGATGTATTGGTTGAGCCAATGGTAAAAGAGGCTTTAATCAGATTGAACCCCGAAATAAAGGCCGAGCCAAGCCGTGCGGACGAGGTTATTTATAAGCTCCGTACATTGATTTTATCTGTTCAACCGCATAATCTCGTAACTCAAAATGAGTTATTTAAAAAGATGATGTTTGAGGAGAATTCCTATCCGTTTGGTGAAAACGGAAGGATGATTCCTATTCGCTTTTTTGGAACGATGACGAAAGAAGAGCTCGCCAAAAACGAATATGTTATTACCAATCAATGGGTTTATCCACAAGCCGAGGGAGGAAAACGTCTTGATATTGTCCTTTTGATCAATGGCTTTCCGATGGTAATTGGCGAATTAAAAACCCCGGTTAGAAGTGCTATTACTTGGTTGGATGCAGCAGGAGATATATCCGCATACGAAAAGAGCATTCCATCAATGTTCGTAACTAATGTCTTGAATTTTGCGACAGAGGGTAAGTGCTATAGATACGGTTCGATTAACATGCCTATAAATATGTGGGGACCGTGGCATACTGCTTCGCATAAAGAAGAGGGAACTCTCGCAGATGTTCAAATAAGCATTAAAGATATGCTTACACCAGAACATGTTATGGACATCTTTCAGTTTTTCACAATGTTTGCCACCGATAAAAAGTACAGAAAGTATAAAATTATCTGCCGATATCAGCAGTTTGAAGGGGCAAATTTAATTGTTGATCGCGTAGTTGCCGGATATCCCAAGAAAGGACTTATTTGGCACTTCCAAGGGTCAGGTAAATCATTGTTAATGGTCTTTGCGGCTCAAAAACTTCGAATGATTCCAGAGCTTAAGAACCCAACAGTGGTTATTGTTGATGATAGAATTGACCTTGAAACACAGATTACTGCTACATTTAATGCTTCAGACATACCAAATCTAACAAGCGCATCTACCAAGGAGGAACTTGTAAAATTCTTCCGTGGTGACATGCGGAAAATATTGATTACAACAATATTTAAATTTGGAGAAGTAAACGGAGAACTGAATGCAAGAGATAACATTATAGTAATGGTCGACGAGGCGCATAGAACTCAAGAAGGCGATTTGGGCGAAAAAATGCGTATAGCATTACCAAATGCATTTTTCTTTGGCCTTACTGGTACACCAATAAACCGCGTTGACAAGAATACATTTGCCACATTCGGTGCAGAAGAGGATCGGAGTGGATATATGAGTAAGTATTCTTTTTCGGACTCTATTCGAGACGGTGCAACATTACCATTGCATTTTGAACCAGTGCCTGTAGAACTGCATGTTGACAAAGATAAACTCGACAAAGAGTTTGAGATAATGACAGAAGAGGCGGGCTTGACAAAAGAGGAGAAGTCGGAATTATCGCGGAGAGTAAACATGAAAGCGATAATGTATAACCCGGCTCGAATTCAAAAGGTTTGCGAACATATTGCAAAGCATTATAGAGAAAAAATTGAGCCTAATGGATATAAGGGACAGGTTGTTGTTTTCGATAGAGAGTGCTGTCTTATGTACAAAAAGTGCTTGGACGATTTGCTTGGTGAGGAAGCAACGACTATTGTCATGGATACTAACAACGACAAGGAAGACAGATATAAAAAGTATCGCAGGGATAGAGATGCCGAAGCGAAAGTTCTTGACTATTTCAGAGACCCGCATTCGCCATTAAAACTTGTAATCGTAACATCTAAATTACTTACTGGATTTGACGCGCCAATACTTCAAGCAATGTATTTGGACAAACCAATGAAGGACCATACTTTGCTACAAGCAATCTGTCGGACCAATCGTACATACGATCAAGGGAAAACGCACGGGCTCATAGTAGATTATATAGGAATTTTCGACGATGTTGCAAAAGCATTGGACTTTGATGAGAATAGCATGCGCCGAATTATTACAAACATCGAAGATATCAAAAAGAAACTGCCTATTTTATTGAAAAAATGTTTGCAATATTTTATTGGCGTTGATAGAACTGTCGAAGGTTGGGAAGGTCTTATGGCTGCACAAAACTGTTTGCCGACCAACAAAGAAAAAGATGCTTTTGCAGCCGATTATCGAGTATTAAATCGCGCATGGGATGCCTTATCACCGGATTATTTCTTGAATGCGTTTAAGGAAGACTATCAGTGGTTGTCTCGCGTCTATGAATCCGTGAAACCAACCGATGGCCGAGGTGGGCTGATTTGGGCTTCTCTTGGAGCAAAGACCATCGAACTTGTCCATCAAAATTTGACCGTTGGAGAAGCGGACGAAGATATGGACATATTATCGATGGATGCCGATTTGATAGATGAATTTTTGGAGAAACAAAAGGACTTAAATAAATCGACGAAAAAAGTTGAAATAAATTTGGTGGCAAAAATCCTTAATCATGCAAATGACCCCAAATTTATGAAACTTGGGGAAAAATTAGAGGCTCTACGCGAAAAACACGAACAAGGGTTGATTACAAGCATAGAGTTCCTTAAACTGTTGCTCGAATTGGCAAAAGAGGCGGCTCAAGCCGAAAAGGAAGTTGTTCCCGAAAAAGAAATCGACAAAGGAATAGCAGCACTTACAGAGTTGTTTAATGGTGTAAAGAATAAAAACACTCCGGTTATTGTCGAACGAATAGTCGCAGATATCGACAGCATAGTTAAACTTGTTCGTTTCCCCGGATGGCAAAGTACGACCGCCGGCAAACAGGAAGTGAAGAAAGCACTGCGCAGTATCGTTTGGATAAAGTACAAAATTAAAGATAAAGATGTGTTCGATAAGGCATACAGCTATATTGAACAGTACTATTGATTTGGGAGTCATAAATGATAGGAGCAATAATTGGAGATATCGTAGGCTCAAGATTCGAGTGGAATAATCACAGGTCAAAAGATTTTGACCTGTTGCCGCATTCATGCTTTTTTACAGATGACAGTGTCATGAGCCTTGCAATATGTGATGCTTTCCTTCGGATAAACAATGATTTTTCAAAGCTTTCGGAGCAGGTAGTCAAATCAATGCAGAACATAGGTCGCCAGTATCCCGATTCAGGGTACGGCGGAGCCTTTTTCAACTGGGTGTTTTCGGATAATCCACAACCTTACAATAGTTATGGTAATGGCGCGGCAATGCGCGTCAGTAGCTGTGCTTATGTAGCCAATAGCCTTGAAGAAGTAAAAGAACTATCTAATGCCGTTACAAAAGTTTCTCACAATCATCCAGAGGGACTAAAAGGTGCAGAGGCTGTTGCAGTAGCTGTATTTCTTGCGAGGACAGGACACAGTTTAATTGAAATACAGGACTACATTCGCAAGAACTATTACCCAATTGGGTTTACAATCGATTCCATTCGAGAAACCTACACTTTTAATGAAACTTGCCAAGATACTGTACCACAGGCGTTAGAAGCCTTCTTTGAATCTATATCGTTTGAGGACGCCATAAGAAATGCCGTTTCAATAGGAGGGGATAGCGATACTATTGCCGCTATTACTGGGGCGATTGCAGAAGCTTATTATGGTGTTCCTGCTTCCACTCGGAAGTTGGCCTTGACTTTTTTGGACGAACGGCTTTTGAAAATACTGGTCGAATTTGAAAATAAATACCAAACCAAAACAGAGATGCTCCATGAAGATGTTAGTGTGTCAATACAATCGATAAAAGGGAGCAAAGTAAAAATAGGAGGAAGAGAAACGATGATTGAATCTGCGGCGGACGTCGTTGATGCTGAAGTGCAAGCGCAATCACAAGACGCAGAAGAAACAACGAGTCAGAAATTATTCGGACATCTTTTTGAAGCTTGCAATATTTTGCGAGGCCCTATAAATCAGGATGAATATAAGAGTTATGTGACCCCGATTTTGTTTTTTAAGAGGCTGTCTGACGTTTATGATGAAGAAACACAAGCAGCACTTGAAGAGTCCGGTGGCGATGAAGAATATGCGAGTTTTCCTGAAAATCACAGGTTTGTTATTCCGGAGGGATGTCATTGGAAAGATGTGCGTGAGGCAAGCGAGAATGTCGGCGTTGCAATAGTAAACGCCATGAATGGCATAGAACGGGCCAACCCGGATACATTGAGTGGTGTTTTTAGTAGTTTCGATGATGCCAACTGGACTGATAAAACAAAACTTTCCGATGAGCGATTAAAAGATTTAATCGAACATATGTCGAAGATAAAAGTAGGGAATAACAACTATTCGGCAGATGTTATGGGCGACAGTTACGAGTTTTTGATAAAGAAATTTGCTGACATGTCAAAGAAAAATGCGGGAGAATTCTATACGCCGCGTTCTATCGTTAAACTATTGATCATGTTAATGGCTCCGCAAGCGGGGGAATCCGTGTATGACCCTGCTTGTGGAACGGGTGGTATGCTTATTGAAGCCATTCGCTATATGAAAGGCGATAAGCGAACATATGGTAGGATATACGGCCAAGAGAAAAATCTCGCAACATCCGCAATAGCTCGTATGAATTTGTTTTTGCACGGCGCAAAGGACTTCAAAGTAACTCAAGGTGATACGTTGCGTTCTCCTAACTATTTGGAACGTGGCTCATTGCAGACTTTTGATTGTGTCGTTGCAAATCCTCCGTTTTCCCTAAAAAACTGGGGAGCGGAACAATTTAGTAGCGATATTTACGGCAGGAATATGTGGGGATGTCCAACCGACTCAAATGGCGATTATGCATGGCTGCAGCATATGGTCAAATCAATGAACCCAAAGACGGGACGATGCGCAGTTGTTCTTCCGCAGGGTATTTTGTTTAGAAGTGGTAAAGAAGGCGATATCCGTAGACAGTTGGTTGAATCCGACAAATTGGAGTGCATTATTACGCTAACGAGTGGTGTGTTTTATTCAACAGGGGTATCTGCGTGTATTTTGTTCTTAAACAATAACAAGGAAGTCGGACATCGTGGAAGAATTTGTATGATAGATGCATCTGACATATACACGCCGCAAAGGGCTCAAAACATTATGACCGAAAATGATATAAATAAAGTTTTCGCGTTATATAAGGGCTACGAAGACGTGATTGAAAAAGTCAAAATAGTTACAATTCCTCAAATCAAGGAAAAGGACTATTCTTTGGCAATCAATAACTACATTGACAAAAGAGAACAAGAGACTGTCTCTCCTGCCGAAGTGCGCAGAAAGTATTTCGAAGCCTATGATGAAATGATTTCGGCCGAAGAAAAGATGAGAAAACTCTTGGTCGACGGAGGGTACATAAATGAGTAAGCGTATTACAATAGAGGAATTACAATCATATTTATGGAACTCTGCCGTATTGTTAAGGACGAACATCGATGCAGGCGCTTACAAGCAATATATCTTTCCGTTGTTGTTTTTTAAGCGTATATGTGACGTTTACGACGAAGAAACGCAGAACGCCATAAAAGAATACGGAGAAGATGCTGCCGAGTTTGATGAGAGCGAATTGCACACATTTGTAGTTCCGAAGGGCTATCACTGGAATGACGTTCGTTCGGTTTCCGAAAATGTCGGCGTGGCAATTGTCGAAGCTTTCCGGAAAGTCGAAAGTGCCAACTCTGACAAACTTCAAGGTATTTTTGGCGATGGGGCATGGACAAATAAAAACCGTTTGCCAGACAGGCTGTTAAAGGATTTATTGGAACACTTTAGTTCAAAAACGCTATCGATCGAAAACTGTCCCGAAGACGAACTTGGACAAGGGTACGAATACCTGATTAAAAAATTCGCTGATGACAGCGGACATACAGCACAGGAGTTCTATACAAACCGTACTGTCGTGCATTTAATGACCGAGATGCTAAAGCCGGAATCCGGTGAATCTATATACGATCCGACATGTGGTAGTGCCGGAATGCTTATTTCTGCTATTGCTTATCTAAAAGAACAAGGCAAGGAATGGCGCAATGTGTCTGTTTACGGACAAGAAATCAACTCACTTACATCGGCCATTGGCAAAATGAACCTGTTTTTACATGGGGTTAAAGACTTCAATATAGTAAATGGAGATACCCTTGCGGCACCGGCTTTTGTCGAAAACGGTAAATTAAAACAGTTTGATTTGGTCCTTGCAAATCCACCTTACTCAATAAGCCAATGGAATAGAAGCGCTTTTGAAAGCGATAAATATGGGCGCAATTTTTTGGGTGTTCCACCACAAGGACGCGCAGACTATGCATTTTTACAACACATAATCGCAAGCATGAAACGCGATACCGGAAGATGTGCCATTCTTTTCCCACACGGCGTTCTCTTTAGAAACGAAGAAAGTGCAATGAGAGAAAAATTGGTGCGGAGCGATGTGGTTGAGTGCATTATTGGCCTTGGTCCGAATTTGTTCTATAACTCACCAATGGAAGCGTGTATTATGATATGCCGGATGTCGAAACCAGTGGAGCGGAGAGGACAAATTCTCTTTATCAACGCAATTGATGAAGTTGAAAGAAAAAATGCTCAAAGTTACCTTGAAGAAAAGCATATCAAAAAAATTGCCGATGCTTATAATGGATATGAGAGTATTCCCGGCTTTGCCTACAAAGGGACGATACAAGATGTAGCCGATAATAACTATTCATTAAGCATTCCGTTGTATGTAAAATCGACGGGAGAAGAAAACAAAATCGATAATCGGACGTTGCAAGAGCGATATGATGGTTGGAGAGCGTCTTCAGACGTCATGAAGTTAAGCTATGAAAAACTAAACAGACTACTAAAAAAGGAGGATACCTCGAATGAGTAAAGTAAGACTTGGCGATGTAGCAGTCGAACATAAGGAAACTTGTAAAAATAACAAGAACGGGTATCCAATAGTGGGGTTGGAACATCTAATTCCGGAAGAGATTACACTTTCGAATTGGGACGAAGGAAGTGATAATACATTCTCAAAAGTATTTCGTAAAGGGAATGTGCTATTTGGGCGTCGCAGAGCCTACCTAAAAAAGGCAGCCGTTGCTCCATTTGATGGTATATGTTCGGGCGATATTACTGTAATCGAAGCTCTCCCGGACAAAATATTGCCGGAACTGCTTCCATTTATCATCCAAAATGACGCTTTGTTTGATTATGCAGTAGGAAAATCGGCGGGATCGCTTTCTCCTCGTGTAAAGTGGGAACATTTACAAAATTATGAGTTTGAACTGCCCGAATTAAGCAAACAAAAGGAACTTGCAGATATACTTTGGGCGATGGATGAAACAAAAAAATCATACCAAAAGCTCATTTTTGCTACGGACGAACTCGTGAAATCTCAATTTATCGGGCAAAAAATGACCGATAAAACCTCTACGATAGGGAGGTGTGCATAATGGCAAAGTATTTATTTGGAGACATTGTTAGAGAAGTAAAAGAAAAGGTCGACCGCGACAATAATCCGTATGATTATTTTATCGCTGGGGATCATATGGATACTGATGAGTTGCATTTGTTGAGAAGAGGATTATTTGAAGGAAGTGACGTCGGGCCAGCGTTTATTCGTGTCTTCAAACCGGGACAGGTTTTGTATGGTTCACGAAGGACATATTTAAGAAAAGTCGCTGTAGCAGATTTTGAAGGGGTTACCGCTAATACAACTTTTGTGCTTGAAAGCAAAGATGAGTCAATTCTATTACAAAGTTTACTTCCATTCATAATGCAGTCCGATAGGTTCGTACAGCACTCGATTAAACGGTCAAAGGGGTCAACAAACCCATATGTTTTGTTTTCGGACTTGGCTGACTATGAGGTCGATCTCCCAGACATACACGAGCAAAAAAGACTTTCAGAGGTGTTATGGGCAATCGATTCAGTTAAAATGTCGTATAAAAGGCTTATTTCAGCTACCGATGACCTCGTTAAGTCTCAATTTATCGGGCAAAAAATGACAGATAAAACCTTTACGATAGGGAGGTGTGCATAATGGCGAAATATAGATTTGAACAAATAGCAATTAATTGCACCCAAAAAAGAATTCCGACCGAGGATGATAATGCTGGGTATATTGGGTTAGAACATCTTGATTCAGGCTCTCTGGCTGTAACTCGTTGGGGAAGTCAAGTTCCCTTGAAAGGTGAAAAACTTGTCATGCATAAGGGAGATGTTTTGCTCGGCAAAAGGAATGCCTACTTAAGAAGAGCCGCTGTATGTCCACATGACGGGGTGTTCTCGGCTCATGGAATGGTTTTGCAACCTAAAGAAGAAGTGATAGATAAATCGTTTTTCCCATTGTTTATTGCATCAAACTATTTTTTTGACGAGGCAATACGAATTTCGGTGGGTTCACTTTCTCCAACAGTAAACTGGAAAGATTTGAAGAATGTTGTATTCGATTTACCATCTATTGACGAGCAAAAAAGGCTTGCAAGCGTTTTATGGGCTATAAATGATACCATAGAGTCCTATAAAAAGCTCATTTTTGCTACTGATGACCTCGTTAAGTCTCAATTTATAGAGATGTTCGGAGAACCTAAAAATAGCCCAGATGTGGTAAACCTTGAAACAGCATTCACTATTAGAGACGATTTACGAAGGCCGATTAACGACGCTGTTAGATCCGAAATGCACACGGGGAAGTTATATCCTTACTATGGAGCGAATGGTAAAGTAGATGATATAAACGAGTTTCTTATGGATTGTGATGCAATTTGCCTTGCAGAAGATTGCGGTTCATATGGGGCGGGAGAGCCTACATCGTACATAGTTACCGGGAAATGTTGGGTAAACAACCATGCTCATGTGCTTATTCCGAAAGAAAACTGCGATATAGAGTTTGCCAATGTTTATTTTCGAATACTGGATATGACAGAATATGTAACAGGAACAACTCGACTTAAACTTACTCAGGCAAAAATGAAAACAATACCGTTTGTGCTTCCATCTATGGCATTACAACGCCAGTTCGCGGAGTTCGTCCGACAGAGCGATAAATCAAAATTTGAACTCGAACAGGCGCTTTCGGAGCTCACAGCAACGTACAAACGAATAATTTCAGACAATTTAGGCTGAAAAAACGGTCATGATGTTTCCTCCGCCTCGTGGGAACGGTATAATAGGAGGAATAATTCTTGGAGGAAACCATCATGATTGAGCAAATTATTCAAAAAATACAAAATGAACTCGTTGGGATCGTAAACGAAAGCCAAATGTCTATTATCACGCAAGTCTTAAACAAGCATTTGGCAACGATTTGCGTCAATGCAACAACAAAAGAGGAACAGAGCAAGACGGATATGCTTGCTCTTTTCATTGCAGCAAAGAGAGTGGAGGGCTGTTCGGAAAAGTCTCTAAGGTATTACGAGTCTACAATTCGTAATATGTTGGACGCAATTGAAAAAATGGAGTGTCAGATAACGACCGAAGATCTTCGTGGATATCTTGACACATATCAACGACGCGGAACGGTGAGTAAGGTTACGCTTGACAATGTCAGACGTATCCTCTCATCGTTTTTTGCTTGGCTCGAAGATGAAGATTACATTGTAAAAAGCCCTGTAAGACGAATTCATAAGGTAAAAACGGGTAAAACAGTCAAAGAAACATATTCGGATGAATCTTTGGAACTAATGCGTGACCATTGTGAAAGCACGAGAGACCTTGCAATGATTGATTTATTATCTTCAACAGGCATCCGAGTTGGCGAATTGGTAAAACTAAACAGAGCGGACGTTGATTTCGAAAACCGAGAATGCATTGTTTTTGGCAAAGGTAATAAACAACGAAAGGTGTATTTTGACGCAAGAACTAAAATCCACTTGCAAAGGTACTTAAACGAAAGAACTGATAACAACGAAGCATTGTTTGTTTCGCTGTTGCATCCATTTGGACGTTTGCAAATCAGCGGAGTGGAGATAAGACTACGTAAAATTGGACGGGAATTGAGTTTTACAAAGGTTCATCCGCACAAATTTCGTAGAACACTGGCTACAATGGCCATTGACAAGGGAATGCCGATAGAACAAGTGCAGCAATTGCTTGGTCATCAAAGTATAGATACGACCTTACAGTATGCAATGGTCAATCAAAACAACGTAAAAGAGTCTCACAGAAAATTCATCGGGTAAATTGAAACCATTTGTTTGCAATTCTCAATTTATGGAGCAGTTTGCATCACTAATAAAAGATGACACTAAGTGCTCCACAATTGAAAATGTCTGCACTCTATTTGCAGATGGGGACTGGATTGAAAGCAAGGATCAGTCGGATGCAGGAATTCGACTGATACAGACTGGCAATGTCGGCAATGGAGAATTTTTAGATAAGGGGGAGCGTGCAAGATTTATTGATGAGACCACCTTTGAGCGTTTGCATTGTACGGAAATTTTGCCTAAAGATATCTTAATTTCAAGACTTCCAGACCCAGTCGGCCGTGCTTGTGTAATTCCAGTGGGGTTAGGCAAATCAATTACTGCTGTTGATTGTACCATTGTTCGACTTAAACAAAGCGTATTACCCGAATTCTTTGTAGCATACACGTTGACACCATTATATGCATCGCAGATTGCTACGTTTATAACTGGAAGTACTCGTCAGAGAGTCAGTCGAAAGAATCTTGGACAGGTTGTTTTGCCACTGCCAAGTTTAGAACTTCAAAGTCAGTTCGCAGAGTTTGTCCGTCAGAGCGATAAATCAAAATTTGCCGCTGCGAAATGTTCAAATCTCAATTTATCGGGCAAAAAATGACCGATAAAACCTCTACGATAGGGAGGTGTGCATAATGGCAAAGTATTTATTTGGAGACATTGTTAGAGAAGTAAAAGAAAAGGTCGACCGCGACAATAATCCGTATGATTATTTTATCGCTGGGGATCATATGGATACTGATGAGTTGCATTTGTTGAGAAGAGGATTATTTGAAGGAAGTGACGTCGGGCCAGCGTTTATTCGTGTCTTCAAACCGGGACAGGTTTTGTATGGTTCACGAAGGACATATTTAAGAAAAGTCGCTGTAGCAGATTTTGAAGGGGTTACCGCTAATACAACTTTTGTGCTTGAAAGCAAAGATGAGTCAATTCTATTACAAAGTTTACTTCCATTCATAATGCAGTCCGATAGGTTCGTACAGCACTCGATTAAACGGTCAAAGGGGTCAACAAACCCATATGTTTTGTTTTCGGACTTGGCTGACTATGAGGTCGATCTCCCAGACATACACGAGCAAAAAAGACTTTCAGAGGTGTTATGGGCAATCGATTCAGTTAAAATGTCGTATAAAAGGCTTATTTCAGCTACCGATGACCTCGTTAAGTCTCAATTTATCGGGCAAAAAATGACAGATAAAACCTTTACGATAGGGAGGTGTGCATAATGGCGAAATATAGATTTGAACAAATAGCAATTAATTGCACCCAAAAAAGAATTCCGACCGAGGATGATAATGCTGGGTATATTGGGTTAGAACATCTTGATTCAGGCTCTCTGGCTGTAACTCGTTGGGGAAGTCAAGTTCCCTTGAAAGGTGAAAAACTTGTCATGCATAAGGGAGATGTTTTGCTCGGCAAAAGGAATGCCTACTTAAGAAGAGCCGCTGTATGTCCACATGACGGGGTGTTCTCGGCTCATGGAATGGTTTTGCAACCTAAAGAAGAAGTGATAGATAAATCGTTTTTCCCATTGTTTATTGCATCAAACTATTTTTTTGACGAGGCAATACGAATTTCGGTGGGTTCACTTTCTCCAACAGTAAACTGGAAAGATTTGAAGAATGTTGTATTCGATTTACCATCTATTGACGAGCAAAAAAGGCTTGCAAGCGTTTTATGGGCTATAAATGATACCATAGAGTCCTATAAAAAGCTCATTTTTGCTACTGATGACCTCGTTAAGTCTCAATTTATGGAGCAGTTCAATTTAGTACGGGCTGAAAGCAACGGGTGGAGTATTGTTCCGCTAAATTCTGTTGTTATAAAGCCATTGAGTGGAGAATGGGGACAGGAAGACACAGATGGAACCGGCGTAAAAGTGTTGCGGACAACCAATTTTACTGACAGTGGTCGCATCGATTACAGCGAGGTGGTTAGACGAAGTATTGAGTTGAAAAAGGTTGAAGCGAAAGCGCTCCGAGATGGGGATATCCTTATAGAAAAATCCGGTGGTTCAGATACCAAACCAGTAGGTAGAGTGATTTTTTATCAAGAAACATCCGAAAACTACCTGTTTAATAATTTTACGGCTTTGCTACGGCCTAACACTCAAAAGCTTAACAGTCGGTTCCTATTCACATTCTTATTTGTAACTTACTGGAATGGAGGAACCAAACCCTACGAGAATAAGACTACAGGTATTCATAACTTAAAGTTGGAGGATTTTTTGGATAAAACAATGATACCAATCCCGCCGATCGAAGATCAGGAGGTGTTCGCGGAGTTTGTCCGTCAGAGCGATAAATCAAAATTATTACTTGGGAAAACACTTGATTTTTCGTCATAAAAAAAGTGATTCTTGACTTTTTTAGGGCTTACCCTTAAGAAAATGACAGAATCACTTAAAGATAGTTGATTATTTTCGGCCGATATTAATGATATCGACCTTTTTCCCCTTAGCTTTGGCATACTGAATTGTGTGCCACGTGCCACCGGATTGCTCGCCATTCCAAATGGCAAGCACCAAGTCGGAGCGGTCTACCATATAATTGTTCCGTACGAGCATACAGGCACGGAAGTAGTGGTCATTGACCAACGTAACCTTGTCTGCTTTATCAAGGATAGCCTTGTATCGCGCCGTTTCTGCGGGAGACCATTTCAAGGTCTGATTCGGACAGGGGATAGCGCATTCCAACTTGACGTCAAGGTCGTAATGCTCCCTAAATTGAATGACTGTTTCGGCAAAGTCCATATCGACGCCGAGAGCCATTCCGGTAATAAAGTGGTCGTAGCCATTTTCAAGATAATCAGCAATAGTGCAAGCAAGGGACTCGATATACTCATCGTAATCGGGTCCTTCTTTTTTATAACCCCAAGGCAACTTTGCGGGACGATGCCCGGTAACGCACACAGTCTTCATAATTCGCTCCTTTCATAAACGATTATACCAAAATACTGGGCGAAAATCAAGCAATACTAAACTTACGCACAGTATTTTCAAAAAGAAAAAGTTTATACTAAATGCATAGCCAAAGTTTAGTAAAAGGAGGAGCAGTCATGACAATAGCAGAAGCCCTGTCAGCGAGATTGACGGAACTGATGGAAGCAAAGCATTTGACCGCATACCGCCTTTCAATGCTTACGGGCGTGAATCAAACAACGATAGGGGATATCAAACACAAACGCAATGTGGCGGTCAATGTCCGCGTTCTTTTTGAGTTATGCCAAGGGTTAGACATTGAAATCGTGGAGTTCTTCGATAGTCCGCTATTTGCTACCGAAAATATCATAGATTAAGTAAATCATGACAAATATTTTAGTGGGGTGTGCATGTTCTTGCACACCCCTATTTTTATACCTTTCAGGCTCTTGACAGTGAAAGTGAAAATAGATATAATAGAGGTATCAAAAACGGACGGAGCGTCCGTTATTGAAAAGTGAGGGCCATCACGAATGCAAACGAAGAAACCAGACTTGACGAACAAAATTAAACACTTTATTGAAGAGTATTACGGTCAGTACGGGACAAGTCCGTCCATCCGGTGTATAGCGGAGAACGTTGGCTGCAGTAAGAGCAACGTAACGATATACATCGACTATCTAAAAGAGCAAGGACTCTTGGAGATAGGGGAAGGCGGATACGAAACCGAAGTGACGCGAGCGACCGAAACGAACGTTGTTGCCGTGCCAAGACTTGGATACGTGCCTTGCGGACCGTTATCGGAAGAGTATGAGTGCATAGACGGATACGTCAGACTCCCGGCATCGTTTGTCGGAAACGCGAAGAAGTGTTTCCTACTGACAGCGTGCGGAAACTCGATGATAGATGCAGGAATTCATGACGGAGACCTTGTGCTTGTCAGACAACAGGAAACGGCAAACTATAACGATATCGTAGTCGCACTCGTAGACAATGAAGTAACGCTCAAGCGCTATCGCCCGGATTTAGCGAACCGAAGGATTATTTTGCACCCGGAGAACAAACGGATGAAGGACATCATCGTAAGCGAGTGCATGATACAAGGTGTTGCTATTAAGGTAATCAAGGACTTGTAATTCTATGAAACAGCGCACCTACTTCTGCATCGACATGAAGTCGTTTTTTGCATCGGTTGAGTGTGCGGAGAGAGGTTTGAACCCTTTCGAAACCAATCTCATTGTCGCAGACGAAAGCAGAGGTAACGGAACGATATGTCTGGCTATAACACCGAAAATGAAGTCTTTGGGTGTCCGAAACAGGTGTAGACGGTACGAGATACCGAAGGGCATTCAGTACATAACGGCAATGCCGCGTATGCAAAAATACATCGACTACGCAGCCGAGATATACGGAATTTATCTGCAATACATTGATAAGCAAGATATTCACGTGTACTCGATTGACGAGTCGTTTATTGACGCGACTGACTACTTGCCGATGTACCACAAAACACCCAAAGAGTTCGCCAAGATGCTGATAGACGAGATAGCGGAGAAACTGCATATCCCGGCAACGGCGGGGATAGGGACAAATCTATACCTTGCCAAAATCGCTCTTGACATCACGGCAAAGAAAGTCCCTGACCATATGGGATACTTGAACGAAGAGCTCTTCCGAGAAACGCTGTGGCATCACAGACCGCTAACCGACTTTTGGGGAATTTCCACGGGAACGGTCCGTAGACTTGAACGGCGCGGAATTGTGGATATGGCGGGAATCGCAAACTATCCCTCGGAGATACTCTATAAGGATTTCGGAATCAATGCCGAACTGCTTATAGACCATTCATGGGGGAGAGAGTCCTGCCTAATGTCCGACATCAAGAATTACAAAAGCAAGAGCAAATCGGTCTCGTCATCGCAGGTGCTGTTCTCGGACTACACTTTCGACAAGGCAAAGATTGTCGTTGAAGAGATGGTGCGGAGCGGTTGCTTGGAACTGATGCGGCGAAAGGTAATCGCAAGCCACATCACGGTCACCATTGGATACTCAAAGGATTGTCACGCGCCGACAGGCGGAAGAGTGAAGATCGGAGCATCCACGAATCTCCCGAAAAAGATAATGCCAAGCGCAATGGGTGTGTTCGAAAAAACAACGGACAGGAACTCGTTGATACGCAGGGTAAGTATCGGCTTTGACGGAATATGCGATGAAGGGTGCGAAGGTTATGACCTTTTCACAGACTGGGAAGAAGTCGAAAGGCAAAAGCGACTTGCCAGAGCGACTCTTGAGCTGCAGTCGAAGTTCGGGAAGAATGCCTTGCTAATGGCATCGGACTTGCAAGAGGGAGCAACCCTTATTATGCGAAATAAACTCATCGGGGGACATAACAGCGGCAATGATGAATAGACAAGACAGAGCCAAGCAGTTTGCTCCGTTCGATGCGTTAAACGGACTGCGAGAAGCTCTTGCGAAAAAGGAATACGACCTCGGCAAGGCAGAGCGTGGAGACCACTCCGAAGAACTTGATAGCGAAATATCGGAAAAATTGTCGAAAGTTCAAAGAGGGGACAGAATCGCACTCACTTGCTATCAAGACGGTTACTATGTAAAAGTCATAGGAGCCGTGAAGGAAATCAACATGATTTTTAAGTACATAGTCATAGGGAACGGCAAGGTGTACTTTGACGATATCTATGGCATAGATAGGGACTTGGTGTAGCCAAGCCGGGAGGAGCAAAAATGCAAACAGAGAAGTACTGCGGAATATGCGGTCAAAAGTTAAATATAGAGTTTGAATACAGAAAAACAGCCAAAACCACCTGTCCAAGGTGTGAATCCGAGAGCGAGTGGAAGTTCTACAAGAACGGAAACTTCACGGAACTCATCCATGTCAGCGATAAGGGGTTGGAAATCCAAGCGCAAATGGAGCGTGAAGAAAATGCTGTATGATGCAAAATGTCCCGTATGCGGGAAACTAAACAAGGATATGTACCTCGAAGAAACCGAGGGACGATTCGTCTGCGACAAATGCGGAAGTGAAATAGAGATTCCGCGTTTCAAAAAGCCGAAGCGGATACCGATATACGATAGCCGAACGCTTGTCGCACTCATAAATAATCATTGATCTTGGCAAATCCGCCCCGTTTTGCCGAGTGAGATAATAACAGAAGATACAACGGCTTTTCTACTTCTGTGTAGGAAGTCCCAACCGCACAAAAGCAGTAGAAAAAATACGAAACCGAGGTATCACAGGGAGAAAGGAGGCAATCTAACAACTATGCACTTCAAAGATGGCGATGTCCCTATAAAATGGGTGTGCCTGAACTGCCGCAATATCATTGTCGGCTTTCAAGGCGAAGACGGTCTTACGCGAATAAAGTGTCCGCATTGCGGCACGGTAACTGTATCAAAGCCAATCAGCAGGCGTCACGTCCAAGTAGATGTGTTCGCGCCACAAGGGCAAGAACTGTTACGCTCTAACTAAATAAACTTGCGAAAGGAACTTGGTCGGTCTGAAATAGGGACAATGTAAAACCAAGACAACCAAATTGCATTAAAGCGGTAGGTTAAACCAGTATTGAGAGGCCACCGATTAACGAAATCCGAATAGGAGAGTAGTTAGTCGGTGGCCTTTTTATTTTTCCCAAAACAAATTCAAAAAAATTGAAATTTTATTTTCAAACCGTAGAAAACCCCAACGGTTTGACCTTTAGAATACAGCCATCAAGAGCAAGGGAGGTGAGATAAGTGAAAGCGAATGAACGACGCATGGCGATATTAGAAGCCTTATGCGAGAGAAGACGCGAACAAGTGGCAAACTTGGCATTCGAGTTTGGCGTGACGGAATGGACGATTCGCCAAGACATTCTGACGCTTTCCTTATCTTACCCGGTCTACACGGTGCAAGGACATGGTGGTGGTGTGTACATAGCCGATGGATACCGACTGGGGAAAAAGTATTTCTCCCAAAAACAATCCGAGTTTCTTGAAAGAATCGCAGAAGGGCTCACGGGAGAAGACTTGGAAATGATGAAAGGCATTCTCAAGACATTCAAAGAGCCAAAGAGAGGTAATAAGTGAAAGTAAATACAAAGAAATTCATCCGAATGGTAAAGGACGAATGCGGAAGTCTGTCGCTGTTCTGCATCGAGTTCGAAATCAGCAGAGCGGAACTTGCGGCAATACTACTCGGCTGTCTTCCGTTCAGTTACGAGCAAAGCGAACGAATGATGAACGCATTCGGCGCGGAGAAGATGGTCAAGGTTATCGACTGGGAGGGAATGAATGTACGCTGTCCGATCTAACGAAACCATACGCATCTACGATTCGTTCGCATATCGAGGGAGCATTAAGGATATGCAGGACAGGTTCTACGATGCGGACGATAAATGTTGGGTAGTCCCGCTCACGAAAGAAAATGTGGCAACGCTCGGACTGCTCGGAGCAACGCTTGACGAAGAATTACAGGCTTTGACGGCAGATAGCACGGACACCAAAGGAAATGCCGAACCGACCATAAAACCGCCGATTAAGGGCAGCCTTTACAGCCACCAAGTAAAGGCATACAACTTCGCACTAAAACAGTTCGATACTGGCAAAGCGGTAGCGTTCCTAATGGATATGGGAACGGGCAAGACAATCACGACTATTGCGCTAATAGGTGCGTTAAACGGTCAAAAGCGTGTCGGTAAAGTGCTTGTTGTGTCACCAAAGTCCATAGTCGGCGTGTGGGAAGAAGAGTTCCAAAAGTTTGCGGATTATCGGTATGCGCTAACTATTTTGGACGGCTCGATAGCCAAGAAGAAAGCGGCATTCGGATACATGAACGGCTCGGCATTGCAGGTCATAGTCGTGAACTACGAATCGGCTTGGCGGCTCGAAACGGAGATAGGAAAGTGGAATCCAGACATGATTGTCTGCGATGAATCGTCCAAGATTAAGAACCCGACCACGGCGCAGTCCAAGGCACTACATAAACTCGGCAAGAAGACACAATTCAACGTCATACTCACGGGAACTCCCGTCACGAACAATCCTTTGGACTTCTTCTCGCAGTATAAGTTCTTGGACGAAGAAATACTCGGACCATCCTACTACTTGTTTCGCAACCGCTATGCCGTGATGGGCGGTTATCAGAACCACCAAATCGTAGGGTACAACCATCTCCCGGAACTCGTTGAAAAGGTGCATAAGATAGCGTTCCGAATCAAGATACAGGACGCAGTCGACTTACCGCCATTCATAGACGAAGTGAGGACGATAAAACTCGAACCGAAAGCCGAAGCGGTGTATTGGATGATAGAAGAGGACTGCTATGCACAGCTCTCCGCCGATACGGAAGTGACGGCAAGGAACATTCTGACGCAGCTTTTAAGACTGTCGCAATGCACGGGCGGGTTTATCCGTGACGATGCAACCGCCAAGCCGCAGACAGTAAGTACGGCAAAGATAGAGTCTCTCGAAGATATCATCGACAGCTGCGTGGAAGAAGACAAAAAGGTAGTCGTGTTCGCAAGGTTCGTCCCGGAAATCGAAGCCATAAAAGCAATGCTCGAAAAGAAAAAGTTGGGCTATAGGTTGATTTACGGCGCAACAAAGGACAGAGCGGAGCAAGTAAAAGACTTCCAAGAAGACCCCGATGTGAAAGTGTTCGTGGGGCAATTGCAAACCACGGGAATGGGACTAACCCTGACGGCGGCAAGCGTGGCTGTGTTCTATTCGTTGGACTTCTCGTATGCGAACTATGAGCAGAGTCGAGCAAGAATTCACCGCATCGGGCAGAAAGAAAAGTGTCTGTACATCCACCTCGTGGCGAAGAACACGGTGGACGAAAAGATAATGAATGCTCTCAAGCACAAAGGAGATATTGCGAAACTGATGGTAGATAACTGGAGGATGTTGCTACATGGGAAAGTATAAGGACTTAACGGGAAGACAGTTCGGCAGACTTACGGCGTTAGAGCCATTGCCACCGCACGGAAAGAACACGGCTTTGATGTGGGCGTGCAAGTGCGAGTGTGGCGGAACGGCGATAGTACGGGGAACGGATCTTGTCAACGGACACACGATGTCGTGCGGATGTTACCGTAAGATGCAAAAAGCGATGCCGAACGGAGAACTGCGACTGCATCGAATATGGGCGAATATGAAACAGCGATGCGCTAATCCGAAGAGCAAAGACTTTAAGTATTACGGCGCAAGGGGCGTGTGCGTGTGTGCCGAGTGGGAAGATTTTGAGACGTTCTTCTACTGGGCAATGTCGCACGGATACAAAGACGGTCTGACGATAGAGCGTATCGACAATGACGGGGATTATTGCCCGAATAACTGCAAATGGATACCTAAATGCAGGCAGAACAGCAACACGAGCCGAACGAAACGATATGTGATGTACGGAAAAGTGTTCACGCTTGCGGAGATTTGCAGGATATACGGGGTATCTCGCAGCACGGTCGCGTCTCGATTGAAGAAAGGTATTCCGCTTGAAAAGGCTATCAAACAAAACAGGAGGTATCAGATGAATACAAAACTATTGGAACTGTCCGACAGACTCAAAGAACTGCGGACGCAAAAGAGTGACCTCGAACGTGAGGTCAAAGGTATCAACGAAGAGATTGACGGTGTAACAACCGAAATGATCGACTTGATGACCACGGAAGAGTTGACTTCGTTCAATCGTAACGGAACGACGTTCTCGCTCGTCACGCAAGAGTACCCGGCACCCGAACCCGAAAGGAAAGGCGAACTATGGGAAGTCATGAAGAAAAACGGCTTCGAAGATTTGTTCACTATCAACAGCCAAACCCTTTCGGCAACGGTCAAGGAACTTATTGCAGCGAATGAGGGCGTACTCCCGGAATGGTTGGATGGGCTCATAAAAATTGCGGAGAAGAACAGTATCCGCGTTGCCAAATCGAAAAAATATTAATTTAAGGAGACGAAAACACAATGGCAAACGAAATCGTAAAAAAAGAAAACACGGCACTTACCTTTGGAACAAGCGCAGACCTTGGCGAGATCTTCGCAGAGGAACTTGACGGACTGACTCCCTCGTTCGAGAGAATCAAAATCCCGGCAGGCGGAGGTCTTGCCTACGAAGTACCGGGTGACGATCCCGAAAGTCCCGACTCGGCGAAAGAGTTCAAAGCGGTGATTTTGTATCATCATCCCATCTCGTGCTACTACAAGGAAGAGTACACGGGCGGGAACAATCCGCCTGACTGCGGCTCGATGGACGGACGCATCGGTATCGAAGCGGAAAGCGGGGAAATCAGACAGTGCGCCGACTGTGAATTCAATAAATTCGGCAGTGGCAAGAACGGGGCAAAAGCGTGCAAGCAGAAGAGAAGAATCTACCTTCTTCGTGAGGGCGAGGCTCTGCCGATTATTCTCTCGCTCCCAACGGGCAGTCTTGCCGAATTCAGTAAGTACGTAATGCGCCTTCTTTCCAAAGGAAAGAAAACCGTGAGTGTGGTCACTAAGTTCACGCTGAAAAAGGCACAGAACAGCGGCGGTATCAATTACTCGCAGGCGGTGTTTGCAGTAGACCGTAACTTGACCGATGAAGAACTCAAGAATGTACTTCCTTTGGCAGAACAGGTCAAGGCAATGGCAACCAAGGTTACGGCGCTTGACGAAGAATAAAAACAAACGGGCGATGGGTGGCGGTAAAAGTCCGCCGCCCGGAAACCCAAAACGGAGGAACGATGACGGACATTTTCGAGAAGGTCAAAGACCAAGTTAAAATAGCCGATGCGGTCGAAGCATTCGGCGTCAAATTGAATAGCAGAGATAAAGGTCTGTGTCCGTTTCATAGGGAAAAAACTCCGTCGTTTTCGATAGACCGCAAGAACAATATCTTCACTTGCTTTGGCTGCGGTGAAACGGGTGACGTCATAACCTTTGCGTCAAAGATGAAAGAAGTAGAGCCGTTAGAGGCGGCGAAACTCCTTGCCGAGATGTTTCGTATCGATGTGGACGATTGCACCAAGCGGACGAGCATCAAGGACTACCTGAAAGCGTGCATCAGAGATGTAGACAAGACCGACTATTTTCAAAAGCGCGGTCTAACCAAAGAAACGATAAAGAAATATTGCCTTGGCTATGACATAAAGCGAAACGCAATCGTGTTGCCGTACTCATCGGAACTACGATACTACCAAACGCGGAGTATATCCGACAAAAAGTTCTATAAACCGACAAACGAAGAGGCGGGCGCAGAGCCGCTGTTCAATCGCAAAGCGTTGTGGGGAACGAGCAAAGAGCCAGTCTTTATCGTGGAGAGTCCGCTCTGTGCCTTGTCTATTATGCAATGCGGCGGCGTCTCGGTGTCGCTCTGCGGTGTCGGCGGAGCAAACAAACTCGTCAAGGAAGTAAAGTCGAAAAAGCCGAACGCTCCGCTTGTGCTGTGCTTGGATAATGACGAACCGGGGCAAAAGGCATCCGCATCACTTGAAAAAGAACTCCAAGCGGCGAAGATTCCATACATAGTATTCAACGTTGCTGGGAGCAAGAAAGACCCTAACGAACTCTTGATGTCTAACCCCGAAGAACTAAAAGCAGCGGTGGCGGCGGCAAAGAGAGAAGTTCGGAAAGTCTATAAACGCGGTGTGGCGAGCATAGCGGCAAGCGACTTGCAAACGGCGAAGATAGATCCGCCAGAGTGGTTAATCCCGGATGTATTGCCGCAAGGCTTGGCGATATTGTGTGCTTCGTCAAAGGTCGGAAAGTCTTGGATGGCGATGCAGATGTGCTTGGCGATAAGCCGTGGAAAAGAGTTCTTGGACTATGCAAGCAATCAGGCAGGGTGTTTGTATCTCGCTCTCGAAGACGGTATTTTCCGTCTGAAAGACCGACTCAACAAAGTGCTTGACGGCGGGAAAGCACCGAGAAATTTCTACTTGTCCATCAAGGCGAACGGCTTGGACGGCGGTCTTATCAAGCAGTTGGACGAAGAGTTCGAAGAACACCCGGACATAAAACTGATTATCATCGACACCTTGCAAAAGGTCAGGGGTTCGGCAAAGAAAGACGAAATCGCCTACGCAACGGACTACCGAGAACTCGGAGCATTGAAAGAGTATGCCGACAACAAACGGATCTGCATTTTTCTCATTCACCATTTGCGAAAGATGGCGGACGAAAATGACGTATTCAATATGATTTCGGGTTCGAACGGCATCATGGGTGTATGCGACACGATATTCATCATCTACAAGAAAAAGCGGCAAGACGAAAATGCCGTGCTGTTTATGACAGGACGAGATATTCGGCAGCAAGACGTCGTGGTGCATTTCGATGAAACAAAGTATCGATGGGATATGGTCGGAACGGCAGAGGAAGAAGAGCGGAAACGCAAAAAGCGCGAGTACGAGAACAATCCTATCGTGAAAACGGTCAAAGACCTCTTAAAACAGTATCCGATGGGGTGGAAAGGCACTGCAACCGACTTAATCAAGGCTGTGTACGATGTGACGGGAAGTCCGTGCATTTACTCAACGGCGGCACTCGGCAAAGAGATAACGAGCATTGAAACGCAGCTCTACTATGACGGCATCGAACACTCGATGAAACGGAGCGGTTCGAGCAGAGTACATTATTTCGGTAAACGGCAGGCATATAAACCGACATATCAACGGGCGATATTCGATGAATCGGAAGACTAATACGGCTAAACTGGTCGATTTCGACCTGATAAGAATGACGGGTAATGACGGCAAAGTGACGGCAAGTGACAGGAAAACAGTTCTCACACAACACTATCCGTCACTACTGTCACTCCGTCACATCCGTCACATCCGTCACAAAAACGAGATTTCTAATAGAGGGGTTACTGTCACACTGGTAAAGTGTCATTTAGTGACAGGTGTGACGGTTGTGACAGGTAGTTTTATATAGGAGCGAAAAAAGTGAAGGAAAGCGACCTGATAAAAGCGATAAGCAATTATTTGAAAACAGTTCCAAACTTGTTCTTTTGGAAGGAACACGGCGGGATGTACGGAACGGCGGGCATTCCGGATTTGATTGTCTGTTATAAGGGCAGATTTATAGGTCTCGAATGCAAGGTAGGTAAAAACACGGCAACGGCACTGCAACAGCAAACGATTCGGCAAATATTGAAAGCGGGCGGATATGCGGTAGTCGTAAAAAGCGTAGGCGAGGTAAAAGCGATAATTCAAGCGTTTGAAAAGGAGTAGTATGGCAGACATCAACAAAGTGGTGATAACGGAAGAGGCGAAATTCGATTACGAGGTAATACTCGGACTGCCGATGCCGAAAGCCGACATAAAAGAGGCTTGCGAAAATTACATAGAATCCAGATATGACGGCGGTCGCACACTTTGGGGATATTACTACAAGTGGAAGTACTATGACGAAACCGCCGATAAAATGCTTTTGCTGTTTTTTTATAAGGGGCAAAAGTTCGGAACGATGCAAATGTGGGATTTGTGCGGAGTCTGTTTCGAAGACGATTGGAACGAAAACTTGGAAGACTGCGGACAGATACGAAGTTGGCTAAAAAGCAAGATCGACCCCAAAGAAAACGGCGATTGGGTTTGGGACGAGCGGGTAAGAGAAGAAAAAAGACGAAAGGAAATGGAGGACTACTGCAATGACAACGACTGAAATCAAGGAATACTTGGAGAACTATACGGCCAAGAAAGCCATAGCGGAATACAAGAAAAAACAAGGCTTGACCGAAGATAGAACTCTTGTATGTATCACGGCGATTGAAGACTGCATTGCAGGACTTCCGAACGGACTGGACGAGATCATCCGCAAGTATTATCTGCAAAAGATGTCATTGCGAGAGATGAGCAAGCGGTTCTTCTTGGGACGCGATGCAATCGCCAGAAGAAGAGATAAAGCGATAGCCATTATAAGCGACTGTTTAGCCGAGTTATAAAAAGCGACACGACCGAGCCAAAAACCGCCAAAACGCGACAAACGGCAGATATAATAAGAGTGTAGGCAGGAGATAAATATGCCAAGAAAACCAAAACGACCATGTAGTTATCCCGGCTGTCCAAAGCTCGTGGACGGGCAATACTGCGAAGAACACAAGCGGCTCGTAGACAAGCAATACAACGAGTACGGACGAGATAACTTCACGAAGAACTTTTACAAGACACCCGAATGGTTGCACGCGAGAAAGCAGCAACTCAATCAGCACCCGTTTTGTGCGGAGTGTTTGAAAGCGGGTAAAAGGACGAGAGCGACAATGGTAGACCATATCGTTCCCATCAAGCAAGGTGGCGAGCGGTTCGCGCCGAGCAACCTGCAAAGCCTGTGTTGGTCGTGTCACTCACGCAAGAGCGCACAGGAAGGCTCAAGGTGGAAACCGAAGCCGAGAGAGTACGACTGACCGCCGGGGAGGGGGAGGTCGAAAACTTGACGATTTCAACCCTAAGAGCGGGGCCGCAGTCCAACGAGAAAAAACGCGAAATCAAAAATCAAACGGAAAAATCAAAGAAATCAAAACCAATACGAAGTATTGAAGGACGGCGAGCCGTCCTTTTTGATTTCGCGGGAAATCAAAACAATCAAAAAAACAGAGCAAAAATCAAAAATTCAAAAGGGAGGCAGTATGGCAAGCGGTGGAGCAAGACCGGGCGCGGGAAGACCGAAGAAAGCGGTCACGCAAAAGATACTGGAAGGCAATCCCGGCAAGCGTCCGATAGAAGTCGTGAACTTCACAACCGATAACGGACTGGAACTACCGAGCGAACCGCCTTCTTATTTATCAGCCAAAGCAAAAGAGATATACAAGACCGTGTACGCATGGCTGAAAAGCATCGGGTGTACGCAGGGAATACTGCCGTACAACTTGGAAGAGTACGCATTTTGCAAAGCGAGATGGCTTGAATGCGAAGATATGAACACCAAGCACGGACTGCTCGTAAAAGACCAGAACGGCAAGCCGATGCCGTCCCCGTTCGTGGGTATGGCGCAACAGTATCTCAAACAAACCAACGAAGTGTGGAGCAAAATCTACATCGTGGTAAGAGAAAGCAAACTATCGAAGTGGGACGAAACAAACCCCAACGATGACATTATGGAAAAACTATTAGGGGGTAAAGCATGACGGAATACACAGCCGAAAATCCGTTGCGACTGATTGAACTGTTCGCAGGTATCGGTTCGCAAACGCAGGCATTAACGAATATCGGTATTGCACATAAAGTCGTGGCGATAAGCGAGATAGACAAATACGCAATTCAAAGTTACGAAGCAATGCACGGAAAAGCCAACAACCTCGGAGATATCCGCAAGATAGAAGAACTCCCGGACGCTGACCTTTGGACATATTCGTTTCCGTGCCAAGACATATCGGTCGCAGGCAAGGGTGCGGGCATTAAGGAAGGAACTCGCAGCGGCTTGCTGTTTGAAGTCGAGCGGTTATTGCGTGTTGCATCGGAAAAGAAAACACTCCCGAAATACCTATTGCTTGAGAACGTCAAGAACCTTGTCAGCAAGAAGTTCAAGGCGGACTTCGATAAATGGCTCGATTTTCTCGCCGAACTCGGCTACACAAACTATTGGAAAGTGTTGAATGCCAAGGACTACGGCATTCCGCAGAACCGAGAACGGGTTTTCTGCGTATCTATCAGGGGTGAGCACAAGCCTTTTGTGTTTCCAAAACCCAAAGAATTGACTATTCGTCTGCGAGATATGATTGATGAAACGGTCGATGAAAGGTTCTATCTCAAGGAAAGCACAATACGGAGCATACTTCGTTCGACATTTAACAGTCGAAGAGACAGTATTCGCCCCGGTGACGGACTCGCAAATACACTTCTTGCAAGAGATTGGCGCGGACCGCAATGCGTTCAGGTCGGAGAAGTGGTAGGCGGTAAGTGGGACAAGATGCACGATATCAGCAAGCGTGTGTATGAACCTGACGGTATCGCTCCGACCGTGCATTGTCAGCAAGGCGGCAATACCGAACTGAAAATAGCCGAAGACTTCGTGCTTGGCGGCTTGCAAAAGCACCAGACTCCGAGAACGGACGGCATTAGTCCGACGCTTACCGAGGCGATGGGCAAAGGTGGCGGTCAAACTCCTATCATCATCGACACGGCCGAGCCAAAAGAACGCTTTTACAAGCAAGCATTTGAAACGCTGAAAGAGAACGAGTGCGAAGTAGGAGATACTATAGACGCTTTCAATAAGAAAGTGAACAAGAGCGGTGTGTGTCCGACTCTTACTACTCGACCGGAAGGGTTCAAGACAGCAATTCTTCCCGTGGTTGGAGCAATGCGTGGAAGGAACCCCGAAGATCCGTCCGACAGAACGGCGGGAGTGCCGACCGAACAGAGACTTGAAATCAACGAAAAAGGTCTTTGTAATGCTTTGACCACGGTTCAAAAGGACAATCTTGTGATTGAAGAAGACAAACAGGACTATGTAAGCCGAAGATATAACGAATTTATCGAAGAAAAAGGGTATGTCCCGGAGATGTTCGTGGCTTATAACAAGACCGAGATAAAAGACGTTGCTCCAACGCTCACAGGGCAATGCAGCTCTCCGTCCGGGAGTTCTGCTGTGTTAAAACTCGAAACTCCCGTCAAGGTGAATGTGGCAACCAAGCAGGGCTACGAAGAAGCCAACCCCGGCGATTATGTTAACATTACATATCCCGGCAGTAAGACCAAGCGCGGTCGAGTGGGGAGCGGAGTGGCACATACCTTAACTTGCGGTGACGGAAATGCGGTGATCACCGAGAATGTGAGAATCCGCAAGCTCACACCGAGAGAGTGTCTTCGCCTTATGGGGTGGAAAGACGAACAGATAGATAAAATCGTTGCAGCAAAGATAAGCGGAACGCAGCAATACAGGCAAGCGGGCAACGGAATAGTGGTTCAAGTCTTGGAGTCAATCTTCAAGGCTTTATTTTTAGGCGAAATCGAGTAATGGAGTATATAGCAAGCATTAGTTACGGCAAGGACAGCCTTGCAATGCTCGAAGTCATACACAGATACAGTCTTCCGCTCGATAGAATTGTCCACGTGGAGATAATGGCAACGGATACGATACACGCGGATCTTCCGCCAATGGTTGCTTTCAAAGAAAAAGCAGACAAAATCATCTATGAAAAGTATGGAATCCGAGTTGAGCATATCTCATCGCCAAAGTCCTACGAAGACTACTTTTATTCTGTAAGTAACGGGGAAAAGAGTCTATATGCGGGGAAAATATATGGTTTTCCAATGCAAAAGGGGAATTGGTGTACGGGACGGCTAAAACAGTCCGTGCTTCAAAAGGTGCAGAGAAATGCGATTGTGTATATCGGAATAGCAATAGACGAACCCAAACGATTTCATAACCTGACCGAATCGAAAAGAAGTCCGCTCGTGGAATACGGGTGGACGGAAAAGATGTGTCGAGAATGGTGCGAAGAGAATGGACTGTTAAGTCCGACCTACGAAACATCGCTTCGTGGCGGGTGTTGGTTTTGCCATAACCAATCTACGGCGCAGCTACGCTTGCTGCGAAAACAGTACCCGAAACTGTGGGCGAAACTATTAGCGTGGGACTTGGACAGCCCTATTTCATTCAAGGCGAACGGACGCACGGTTCACGACTATGAGCGAAGATTTCAATTAGAAGAACAAGCAAAAGTCCCAATGGATAGAACTTTCCGTTGGGGGATGATGGAGGACAAATCAATGATTAAACATATCTATACGGCAGAGTCGGTGACTTGCGGTCACCCCGACAAACTCGCAGACCTTATTGCGGACAGTATTCTCGATGCGTGTCTGGAACAAGACGAAGACAGCAGAGTGGCTTGCGAAGTAATGCTTGCCCATAACAAGTGCTTTATTGCCGGGGAGATCACGACCAAGGCGAAAGTCGACTACGAATACATTGCAAGGTGTGTGATTGCCGAAGTCGGCTACAATGCAAACGACATCGAATACGAAGTCCGCATTCATAAGCAGAGCGCGGACATTGCGGGTGCGGTCGGCAAGAAAGAACAGGGTGCGGGAGACCAAGGCATCGTCTACGGCTATGCGTCAAGCGAAACCTTAAACTATATGCCGCTCCCGGCGGAACTCGCTCATCGATTGACCGATAGACTTACCGAATGTCGCATTAACGGTGTTATAGCGGGACTTTTACCCGATGGGAAGAGTCAGGTGTCGGTCGAGTATGACGGGGACAGGTTCTCTCGAATCGTGTCCATCGTTGTGTCTGTGCAGCACGAAGAAAGTAAAACTTTGAAAGAGTTGACAGATGAAATCAAGGAAAAAGTAATTGCTCCCGTTTTTGCGGAGTACGACATTTCCAAGACCGAAATCCTTGTCAATCCGTCAGGTCGATTCGTCATCGGCGGGTTCGTTGCGGACACGGGACTGACCGGGCGAAAACTGATGGTGGATACCTACGGCGGAATCGCTCATAACGGCGGCGGTGCGATGAGCGGTAAGGACGCAAGCAAGGTAGATAGAAGCGGTTCATATCTTGCAAGGTACATTGCAAAGAACGTCGTTGCATCGAACCTTGCAGAGAAGTGCGAAGTCGCGCTCTCTTATGCTATCGGTGTTCCTAAACCGACCAGCGTTGACGTCAATACCTTTTACACGGGAACGGTCAGCGAAGTTCTCATCAAGAAAGCAATCGAAAAGGTCTTTGACCTTTCGGTAGCGGGAACGATTGAAAAACTCGACCTTAAGAAACCTGTGTATGCACAAACGGCAGTAGGCGGACATTTCGGAAAAGACTTCCTTGCTTGGGAACTCGTAGATAAAGCGGAGGAACTAAACGATGCCGTCAGCAAGGGATAAACTCATCACGGACAATATGCGACTCGTCTACCATATGTACGGAAAAATCGGTGATGGTCCCATAAAAGAAAACTACAAGGAAGACATCATCTCCGAGGGAATGCTCGGACTATGCAAGGCGGCGGACACCTTTGACGAAAGCAGGGGTGTCCGATTCAGTACATACGCGGCTATGTGCATACGGAACGCAATGCTGATGTTTATCCGAAAAACGAGCAAACACTATCCGCACGAAGTATCTCTGAACATGGTAATAGGCAGGGACGCCGAAGACAGCGTACTTACTCTTGCCGACGTCATAGAAGACGAAAGCCAGAGCGAAGATGAAATCATCACTCGAATTATGCTAAAAGAGTTCGAGGAAAAACAAACCCCAAAAGACCAAAGAATACTTCGAGAGATACGTCAAGGAAAGAGACAAAGAGAAATCGGTGAAATTGTGGGAATGAGTCAAGCACAGGTTTCAAGGCGAATTCGAAAAATGCGAGAAAAGTTTCAAAATTAACGAAATTTATACTGGACTTTCAATCGCCTTTACGGTATTTTGTTTGACTTGATAGGAGGTGACAACTATGAACAAACCAAGGGTTGAAATCCATAGTCAAGGTCCGGAAGGGAACATCTACTTCATACTCGGCAAGACAAGAGATGCGCTTCGCCACGAGCGGAGAATCAGCGACTACAACGATATGTGGGAGAGGGTGCAAAACTGCGGAAGTTACACGGCGGCGCTTGCCGAAATCCGCAAAACGGTAGACCTTATCGACCTTGACGGAGCGTTCTAAAAGTCCATAAAAATAATCGCAAAATTCTTTGTTAATTCTTTGTGTTTCGGCGCGTTTTCGCTGGGCTCTTTCAAACCTTTACGGTATTGTTGTGTTACAAAACAGGGGTGCGGAAAGCACACCGAAAAAGGAGAACACACAGTATGAAAAACCAAAAATTCGGAGTCGAAATCGAGCTCACAGGCATCACGAGAAGAGACGCGGCAAAAGTCATCGCTGACTACTTCGAAACAACGTCAACCTATGAAGGCACAGGGTACAATAAATACTCGGTGCGCGATAGAGACGGCAGAAAATGGACGGCGATGTACGACAGCAGCATCGATGCAAGAGACAAAAACGACAACCGCTTGAGCGATGAATACAAATGCGAACTCGTAACACCGATACTCGGATGGGATGACATCGAAACCCTACAAGAGATTGTGAGACTGCTCCGCAAGAACGGAGCGATAGCAAACGCGAGCTGCGGAATCCACGTACACGTAGATGCAACGAATCACACGGCAAAGACGCTACGAAACCTTGTAAACATCATGACGGCGAAAGAAGACATACTCTTCAAAGCCTTGGGAGTAAGCCAAAACCGCGCGGACAGATGGTGCAAAAAAACGGAAGAGGGGTTCGTAGCAAACCTGAACCGCAGAAAACCGACAACCGAATCGGGCATCGAAAGATTATGGTACAACGGAGCATCGAGAAGAACGACCCACTACGATATCAGTCGCTACCACGCACTCAACCTGCATAGCCTATGGCAAGGCAAAGGAATAGAGTTCAGATGCTTCAACGGAACAACCCACGCAGGTAAGATAAAGACCTACATACAACTGTGCCTTGCAATCAGTCACCAAGCACTGACGCAAAACGCGGCAAGCGCAAGAAAGACAGCAAGCACGAACGAAAAATACACCATGCGGACTTGGCTACTCCGTATGGGAATGATAGGCGATGAGTTCAAAACGGCAAGACAGTTCCTACTCGAAAGCCTTGACGGAGACATCGCCTTCAAGAACGGAAGACCTAACAGGGTGGCCGCATAAGCCACCCTATGAAATACAAGGAGATAAAATCTATGAAAAAAAGACTTTATGTGGCTTATGGCAGCAACCTAAACTTGCGGCAAATGGCTCGTAGGTGTCCGACCGCCAAGGTGTTCGGTATCGGTACGATAAAGGACTACCAACTGACATTTAGGTGTGTGGCAACAATAGAGCCAGAGATCGGCAAGGAAGTACCCGTCGGAGTATGGGAAATACAACCGAGAGACGAGGCCGCACTCGACAGATACGAAGGGTATCCGCACCTTTATCGCAAGGAAGATATCAAAGTGACGATGTCGGACGGGACGGAAGTCACCGCAATGGTGTACATTATGAACCGAGGCTTGCCAGATTACCCCAACGCATCGTATTACAGGACGATAGAAGAAGGGTATTACGACTGCGGACTTGATCCACAATACCTAAAAGGAGCCTTGGAAGATACGGAAATGCGGAAAAAGAAACAATAAAGATAATATACTGTGTGTTCGAGAAGAGAGATAGAGATGTCTCTCTTCTTGTCGTTTATGGAGGTTGAATGGGAGAGAGTAAGATAATTACAAAACCAAACGGCGAACTATTCAACCCTGACCTTGCACAAAGGGCAATCACATTTATCAATATGCTCAAGCACACCAAAGGGGAATGGCACGGCAAAAACTTCGATTTGTTGCCGTGGCAAACTCAAATCATATCGGATGTATTCGGGACCGTAAAGCCAAACGGATACCGACAATACAACACAGCCTATGTGGAAATACCGAAGAAACAGGGCAAGTCCGAACTCGCCGCCGCTGTCGCACTTTATCTCCTTGCGGGTGACGGCGAGTGGGGTGCTGAAGTATATGGTTGTGCAGCCGACAGACAACAGGCATCGATTGTGTTCGATGTTGCTTGTCAGATGGTAGAGCAATGCCCGGCATTGAAAAAGCGAATCAAGCCGATAATTTCGCAAAAGCGGCTCGTGTACTTGCCGCTTAACTCGTTCTATCAGGTGCTTTCGGCAGAGTCCTATACCAAGCACGGACTCAATGTCCACGGGGTCATATTCGATGAGCTACACGCACAGCCGAACCGAGCATTATACGACGTAATGCTACACGGCTCCGGTGACGCACGAAAGCAACCGCTTTTCTTCTTGATAACGACAGCAGGGACGGATCGCAACTCGATATGTTGGGAAGTCCATTCCAAAGCAAAGGACATCATAGAAGGACGAAAGCACGACAAATCGTTCTATCCTGTCATATACGGAGCGGAAGACGATGACGATTGGGGAGATGAAAAGGTGTGGTATAAAGCCAACCCGTCTCTTGGAGTTACGGTCGATATAGATAAACTGAAAACGGCATTTAACTCGGCAAAAGAGAACCCTGCGGAAGAGAACTTGTTCAGGCAACTGCGACTCAATCAATGGGTAAAGCAGAACGTGCGGTGGATGCCGATGGACGCTTGGGATAAATGTGATTTTGCGGTAAATGCGGAGAAACTTCTCGGCAGAGAGTGCTACGGCGGACTTGACCTTTCGTCAAGCACCGACATCACTGCATTCGTGTTGGTGTTTCCACCGACAGCCGATGACGATAAATACAGCATTCTTCCGTACTTTTGGATACCCGAAGACACGATAGATTTGCGAGTAAGACGCGACCACGTCCCATACGACACTTGGCTCGGTCGTGGACAGGTAATCGCCACGGAAGGCAACGTCATTCACTACGGATACATTGAGAACTTCATCGAAGACCTCGGCACGAAATATCACATTAAAGAGATTGCGTTCGATAGGTGGGGAGCGGTGCAGATGGTTCAAAATTTGGAAGGAATGGGGTTCACGGTCGTACCATTCGGTCAGGGTTTTAAGGATATGAGTCCGCCGACAAAGGAACTGATGAAACTTGTGTTGGAGCAGAAGATAGCGCACGGCGGGAATGTTCCGCTCCGATGGATGATGGATAACGTGTATGTCCGAACCGACCCGGCAGGAAACATCAAGATGGACAAAGAAAAGTCCACCGAACGAATAGACGGAGCGGTGGCAACGGTTATGGCACTTGACCGAGCAATCCGAAACGAAGGCTCGACTGATAGCGTATATAACGAACGCGGAATTATCGTGATTTAGGGCAAAAAGGCTTGAAAAAAACTAAAAGATTTGATATAATGACAGCGTAGAAGAAGACTTGCTCGCAAAGAATGAAGAAATTTTGCAAGGTTAAACGAGATACATCCAATACATTACGGATTCATTTGGGCGTTTCTTCTTTGAAAGTCAAGTAATCCTTTTAACTATCGGTAACTGTTGAAATTCTCGTTAAGTTATCGAGAAAGTGGGAGAGAGGCCATAGGTGCCTCCGAAATTGTTAAATGCATTACACCATACAAACAAGGGCAATTAGAAGATTGCTTTGTTTTGTTGTGTGTAGTGCCATAGATTTGAACCCAAGCCACTTACACACAGCAGTGTATGTGGCTTTTATTATGGGTTCAAAAGGAGGTGCTACACATGAGCAAGGGACGCGGAGTATCTGGTTATACCCACAGCCAAAGACAACTTGATGATTATGCCAATCAGCATAATCCTAACAATTCTGCTTACTGGGCAAACCAAGACAATCACGCTAACCAGTGCAATCCCAATAACGATGAGTATTGGCATAGCCGTGGTGACAGCGATGATGACGATGAAGACTAACTAAAAGAAAGAACCGTTTGAAGCAATTCAAGCGGTTTTTTCATACCCAAAACAGGAGGGATGAATGAAAATAGAGAGAAGAAAGGTGGACGAACTCAAAGCCGCCGAGTACAATCCTCGTAAGGACTTGCGACCGGGCGATGCCGAGTACGAGAAGCTCAAACGAAGTATTCAAGAGTTCGGATATGTCGAACCCGTTATATGGAACAAGCGAACGGGAACGGTTGTCGGCGGTCACCAAAGACTAAAGGTAATGAAAGACCTTGGCTATGAAGAGGTTGACTGCGTAGTGGTTGACCTTGACGAAAAGAAGGAAAAAGCACTCAACATCGCATTGAACAAAATCAGCGGCGAGTGGGATAACGACCTGTTGGCAAACCTTTTGAAAGACCTTGACGGGAGCGGTTACGATATCACGCTCACGGGCTTTGACCTTGCCGAAGCACAGGAACTGTTTGGTAACGGCAGTATGGAGAATGTCCACGAAGACGATTTCGATGCTGAAACAGCCATAGAAGAGATTGCCGAACCGAAGACCAAACGTGGTGACCTATGGATACTTGGACAGCATCGACTGCTTTGTGGCGATTGCACTCAAAAGGAAGATGTGGCAAAGGTCTTGGAAGACAAGTATGCCGATGTTATGGTCACCGATCCGCCATATAATGTGGACTACGGCGGAACAATAAACGGCAAAGACAGAAACATTGCCAACGATAACCTCTCGGATGATGAGTTCTATCAGTTCCTTTTGAGTTTTTACAAGGCGGCGGAAGCGAACCTAAAAAAGGGCGCACCGGTATATGTGTTCCACAGCACGAAAGAATCTGTAAACTTCATCAAAGCGATGGTGAATGCGGGTTTCAAATACGCGCAAACGCTTGTGTGGTATAAAAACCACTTTACGCTTGGCAGACAGGACTATCAGTGGATACACGAGCCTATCCTATACGGATGGAAAGAGGGTGCCGGGCATTATTTCATCAACGACAGAACGCTCTCAACGGTCTATGAAGACGTAAGGTTGAATGCAAGGAAGATGAGCAAAGCCGACCTTGTGGACTTTATCGATAAACTGTTCGAGCAACCGACTTCGGTCATTCTCGACAATAAGCCGTCCAAGTCCGCCGATCATCCGACAATGAAGCCGATAACCCTTTGTGCTAAGCTCATCTACAACAGCAGCCACGAAGGGGAGACCGTGCTTGAACCATTCGGCGGTAGCGGTTCGACCTTGGTGGCGGCGGAGCAACTGAACCGCAAGTGCTGTGCGATAGAACTCGAACCGAAGTATTGCGATGTCATAGTCAGACGCTACAAGGAACTCTGCCCGGCGGTGCAGGTCAAACATATCCGTGACGGTGTCGAAATCTACGATTAAATGATAATTCTTTTGTTTTGGGGCATTTTCGTCTGGACTTTCCTCGGCGAACGCGCTATTGTTTGTGATACCAAATAAAAGGTGGAACAATCAATGAGTTTAATCGAGAAAATCTATGACGGACAGAACATCGGGCGAGATGCATACAAAGCCTTGTCCTCGTCCAAAAGAGAAGAAAGGCTGTATGTCAAACTGAAAGAAAGCCTATCCGAAGAGCAGATGGCACTCCTTAACGAGTTTATGGAAGAAGTCATTGAACGAATGGGAAACGAACAGCAAAGGGCATATAGACTCGGCTTCCAAACGGGTATGAAGATAACCATTGAAGTGTACGACCAAAAAACGGAGGAAGACTAATGGCAAGCATATTGGGATTTACCTTAAAAGGTATAAGAACCTTTCGAGGAAGGGACTGGGACGGAGTCCAAGGAAGCATCTACTACAAAGGCAAGAAAGTCGGATGGTATAACGACAGCGGTGACGGCGGGGTGGCGGACATCGACTTCGATGGAACAATCGAAGAAAGAAGAAAAATGGACGAACTACTCAAAGCAGCTGCGGTCGAATATTACAAGAGATATCCGATGACGGGCATTTATGCGGATCTTCCGATAGATTCCGAACTCTTTATGTCGGCACTTGTGGGAATCATTGATGACGAAAAGGAATACAAAAAGGCGGTGAAAGGTGGATATACGAAACTCATTGTGTACACCGACCCTAAAACGCGGTTTCAGATGCTTGCCAAGTTCCCGACAACGGAGAGTATGGAAAAGTACATTGCGAAAAAGGGCATAATGGTAGAGAGAAAGTACGAGAAAATCGAAGATTTTACCATCGAATAAAGGGCAAAAACAAAGCCCTTTTTTCTTTGTTAATTCTTTGTGTTTTGGCGCGTTTTTGCTGGGCTCTTTCGGTTGTTTACGGTATATTGTAAGTACAAAAACAAAGCAAAGGCAACAGCCGAAAGGAGCATAAAAATGGAAACGAAAAAGGAAATCCGCAACTACTGCAAAAACAAACTCAACGCACTGGTGAGAGACCATAACCACTACAACAAAGTGAAATACACGGACGCGGTAGTAGACTACAGAACGGCAATCAATCATCTTATCGACTACGCAAAAAGAAACGGCATCAAACTCGGATACACAATGGACGAAAACGGATACATCACGGTGGCATAAGGGGGCAGAACAATGGCAAAACAAAAGGACATCTTCAGAACACTCAAATACTACAGTCACGGCTTCCACACCCACGCAACCGAAGAAGAGAACAAGGCGTACGATGCCAAGGTCGAAGAACTCAAAGCAACGATACTCGCCGATGTAGAACACGCTCCCGAAATCATAGCAGACGAGTTCGCCAAGCATCAGGCAAAGATGTATCGCGCCCAGATGCAAGGACAATATGCCGAGCTGATATGCAATGCCGAATGGAAAGCAATCGACAACACGCTAATGGCACTTATCGATAGCAAACCGCTAAAAAAGACGAAATAAGACCGAAAAACGACAAAAAATCCAACCGTCCGACAGGGCGGGTTAGTCCTTGTTTTTGTTTGTTAATTCTTTGTGTTTTCACGCGTTTTCGCTGGGCTCTTTCGATTGTTTACGGTATATTGTAGGTACAAAAACAAAGGAGCAAAACAATGAAAAAACAACTCATCGAAATCGCAAAAAAGAACTCATACAGCATCGAAGAAAGAGGTGACCTCGAAACCCGAAACAGCGACAGCGAAGACTTCATCGAAATGAGTGTGTGGAGCATAAAGGCAATGCTCGAAGAAGCCTACGAACTCGGCAGGAAAGCCACCAAAACGAATAAATAAGGGGTGGCAGAGATGAAAGCAACAATCGTGAGAAAGGTAGCAAACATAAATGACTGGTACGATGCGGTAGCCGAATACAAATACATGCACGGCAAGGAAATGCCGAAAGCGGAAGTCAAGGTGGAGAAAACAATCCACCTGACCGCAGCCGAGTTCGACAAGGTAGCGAACGACCTATTCGAAGACTGCAAAAGGGTGCAGGAAAACAAAGACCTTATGAGGATAGACGAAGACGGGGTGTGGCACATGATAGCACTCCAATGCAAGGATAGAAACTACAAAATCTTAATCAACAGCGAGGGGTTCTCCTATCCGAGATACACCGCAATTGTATAACATAGAAAAACCAAGCAAGGACACCGCCAAAACAAAGGCGGTGTTCGGCATTTATGGAGGTAAAATGGGAATATTCGGACGGAGCAGAGACGCTCCTAAAAAAGAGAAGCGAACAGCCCCATCAAAGGAATTACAAGAGTTCATCAGGGGTGTAGATGTCGACTTTATCGGCAACAGCAACAGCGGCATTAATGTGGACGAAATGCGTGCGATGCAAACTTCCGCCGTTTATGCTTGCGTGAAGATCTTGGCGGAGACAATAGCGAGTTTACCGCTACACCTATTTAAGAAAGGAAAAGGCGGTAAGAATGAAATGGCGGAGCAACATCCGCTTTTTTCTTGCCTTTATGAGTTCCCAAACGAAGAGATGACGAGTTTCGAGTTCAGGGAAACGATGATGACATCGCTCCTTTTGTGGGGTAACGCATACGCAAGAATCATCCGAAAACAAGGTCATACGACCGAACTATGGTACTTAAAGCCGAACCAAATGGTAGTGGAACGCGACAGCACCACGGGCAAGATTAAGTACACCTATTCGGACGAAATAACCAACAAAACCTATGTCTATCGCCCTGACCAAATCTTCCACATCAAAGCCATGTCCATAGACGGAGTGAAAGGTTTGAGCCCCATAGCGCAAGCAAGAGAGGCTGTCGGACTCGCCTTGGCAACGGAAGAGTATGGAGCGAAGTTCTTCGGTAACGGAGCAAGACCGGGCGGTGTGTTGGAACACCCCGGCACGCTCAAAGATCCCGAAAAACTCCGACAGTCTTGGAATCAAGTGTATCAGGGGACACGGAACAGCCATAAGGTGGCGGTGCTTGAAGAGGGAATGAAATACCACACCATCGGCATCGCACCCGAAGACGCGCAGTTCTTGGAAACGAGAAAGTACCAAGTGAACGAGATATGCCGTATTTTCCGTGTTCCGCCACACCTTGTCGGGGACCTTGAAAGGGCAACCTTTTCCAACATAGAACACCAATCCATAGAGTTTGTTCAGCACACCATACGGCCGTGGCTTGTAAGGTGGGAGCAAGAGATAAGCCGTTCACTCCTTGACGAGAAAGAACGGCTTTTGTATTTCGCCAAGTTCAATGTGGACGGACTATTGCGTGGTGACTACAAATCCCGAATGGAAGGCTATTCCATAGGGCGGCAAAACGGGTGGTTGTCTATCAACGATATAAGACGGCTTGAAGATATGAGTCTTGTCCCGGCGGAACAAGGCGGTGACGATTACCTCGTCAACGGCTCGATGATGCCGGCGCAGGTCGGACAGCAGAACAAACAAAACAATCCAGACGAAGGAGGTAGCGATGGAGAAGAAGAACAAAAAGGAACTCCGAATGCTTCCGCTAAAGGAAATAAGAATAAACGAAAGTGACGGCGAAACGTGTATCGAAGGACACGCCGCCGTTTTCGATTCGTGGTCTGAAACCTTGGGCGGCATTTTCCCTTTTAAAGAGAAAGTGCGTAGGGGCGCGTTTGCGGAGAGCATCGGCAGAGACGATATCCGCGCTTTGTTCAATCACGATCCAAACTATGTACTCGGCAGAAACAGAGCGGGAACGCTCGAACTCGTAGAAGACGATGTGGGACTCCGTGTCCGCATTACTCCGCCTGATACGAGTTGGGCAAGGGACATCACCACGAGCATCCGCCGTGGGGACATTTCGCAGATGTCAATCGGCTTCGTTGTGGAAGACGATGAATGGTCATCCAAAGACGGAATCGACACGAGAGAACTCAAAAAGGTTTGCTTGTTTGACGTCTCGCCCGTAACGTTTCCGGCATACACGGCAACCGATGTCGGTGTTCGTGCGATGCAAGAATATGACGTGTATAAGACCGAGCAACGCAAAGTAGCGGAAGAAACGGAAAATGCAGTTAAAAAGGCAAAACAGCAGGAAAAACTCAAGAACCTGCAAGCAAAATTCAAAATCATTTAATCGGAGGAAAACAGATGAATATGAAGAAAATTCTCGAAATGAAGGCAAAGAGAGAGGACGCAAGACTCAAAGCGATGGCGGTGCTTAATAAGGCGGAAGCCGAAGACCGTTTCCTCTCCGAAGAAGAGCAGAAGGACATCGACAAGTATGAAGAGGAAATCCGTGCGTGGGATGAAAGCATCGGCAGAGCGGAGAAACTTCTCGCTATCGAACCCGAAGACCGTTCGACCGAGAAACCCGAAGTAAAACACACTCCCGCCAAGGATAACGAAAAGAGATTTTCGTCTTTCGGCGAACAGCTCATGGCGGCATACAGAGCGGCAATGCCGGGCGGCAAAGTGGACGAGAGACTTTCCACGAGAGCGGCAAGCGGCCTTAACGAAACCACTCCCTCGGATGGTGGTTTCCTTGTACAGCAGGATTTCGTGACCGAACTCTTGAAGAGAACCTATGAAACGGGTATTCTCGCAAGCAAGGTCAAAAAGATTCCTATCAGCACAAACGCAAACGGCATGAAAATCAATGCCATTGACGAAGACAGTCGTGCGAACGGCTCTCGTTGGGGCGGTGTTCAGACCTACTGGGAAGGCGAAGCGGACGAGATCACCGCAAGCAAACCCAAGTTCAGACAGATGGAACTGTCGCTTAAAAAACTCACGGGACTTTGCTATGCGACCGATGAACTCTTGCAGGACGCGGCGGCACTCGAAGCCGTTATTCGTCAGGCATTCGCAGAAGAGTTCGGGTTCAAAATTGACGATGCCATCCTTTCGGGCAGCGGCGAGGGCGAACCGCTCGGTATTCTCAACAGCGGTGCAATCGTGACCGTGGCGAAAGAAGCAAGCCAGACGGATACTATCACCGTGGAGAACCTCATCAAGATGTGGAACAGACTGTGGTCTCGTTCCAGAGCAAATGCGGTGTGGTATATCAACCAAGAGCTTGAACCTTACCTTTACACGCTCAAAATCGGAGATAAACCCGTGTATATCCCGGCAGGCGGTCTTTCGGAGAAACCCTACGGCACGCTCTTCGGCAGACCTGTCGTGCCTATCGAACAGTGCAGTGCCGCAGGCGAAGTCGGAGACATTATCCTTGCGGATATCGGTCAGTACCTTCTCATTGATAAGGGCGGCATTAAGTCGGCAAGTTCCATTCACGTCAGATTCCTTTACGATGAAAACGTGTTCCGTTTCATCTACAGGGTTGACGGCAAACCTATCTGGACGAAACCGCTCACTCCTTACAAGGGTAGCGCGACCGTTTCGCCGTTCGTCACTCTTGCAAAGAGGGGCGCGTAAACCAAAAACAATAGGGAGGTATGAGTATGATTACTCTTCAAGAAGCCAAAGAGTTTTTGAGAGTTGACGGCGATGACGAGGAAAATCTCATAGCCTCGCTTATAGTAGCGGCGCGGGAACTGACGGAAGACGTGCTTCGAAGACCGCTTGCGGAAATCGAACCTCTTCCCGAAACCGTGCGGCAAGCAATGCTTATAGTCGTAGCCACGCTTTACGAAGAAAGACAAATCTCCAAGGATAAGACGGGTATCGACATATCCGAAACCCTTGACCTTGTCAGGCGAATGCTGTTCGCTTACAGGAAAGAGAGGTTCTGATGGATATAGGAAGATTGAACCGAAAGGTGGAAATCCTGACCTTTGTGTGGGAGAGAGACGATTTCGGCGGGCAAGAAGGAACATGGGTGACAACGGACGTAAGGTGGGCGAGTATCGAACCCGTGAGCGGTACGGAATATTACACGGCGCAACAAGTTTCAGCGGAAACGGTGGTGAAGATAACGATCCGATACACGACTAACGTGACCGTTCTAAATCGCGTTAGGTACGGGAACTCGTTATATGAAATAATCGGAGTTTTGGACGATAAAACGGGGCATAAAGCCACAATACTCAATTGCAAGGAGATAGTGAACGATGGGTTACAGCGCAAAGCAACGGAAGGTTAAAACGAAAGTGGAAGGCGCTGACAAACTCGTGAAAGATATCCGAGCAATGGAAGATGCCGCGTCATCTGTACTTATGACGGGAGCAAAGGCAGGCGGCAAGATTGCGCTTGACGATGCAAGGCGAAACTGTCCTGTGGATACGGGAACGCTGAAAGCGAGTCTGAAACTCAACGAAGGCAAAGCCACGGAAACCAAAGCGACCGTGTCGGTAGACTATGACAAGTCACTCCGATACGGCACGTTCGTAGAACTCGGTGCAAGGGGAAGACCTGCTAACCCGTTTCTACGAAATGCCGTGGACGAAAACATCGACAAGATAAACGATGAGATCGTGAAAGCAATCTCGAATGCGGTGGGGAGAAAACTATGACGGACATCTGCCAAGCAATATATGCGTATTTAAGCAAAAACGAACAGATAAGAGAACGTGTGGGGAATAAGATATTTCCCATAATGCTCCCCGAAGACGCGCCACTCCCGGCAATCGTTTATTCGCCCGTGCTTGCCAACTACGATTCGGCTCTGCAAGGCGATACGGGGTTTGTTAGGCAGACGATGCAGTTCGTGTGCCACGACAGAACATTCAAGAAAGCAAGAGAATTGTCGAGAATGGTAAAGCGTGCCTTTCAAGACTTTCACGGAAATATGTGCGGCTTGGAAATCCAAGCCGTTTTCATTAAAACGGACTACGAGTACAACGGGAACACCGCATTGAAGTTCAATACGGAAGAGTACCTGTCGAGCATCGAGTTCGAGTTTTATTACAACGAAAAATAGGAGGACTATATGGCGGTAGCAGGTAAAAACGGAAAAGTGATTATCGGTGAGAGCGGAAACCAAAAGGTAGCCGCAATCAAGAACTGGTCGCTTGAACTGTCACTTGAAACTTTGGAAACGACCGCTCTCGGTGATGATTGGAAAAACTACATCACGGGACTGAAAGAGTGGACTGCGAGTTCGGAAGGCGATTACGAAGTTCCGACCGACACCCAAGGTCAAGCGGCATTGCAAGAGGCATATCTTGCAGGCGCGACCGTAATCGTAAAGCTGTATGTGGATAATGCGAACTACTATCAGGGAACGGCATACATCAGCAGTTTGTCAATTGAAGACCCGGTGGATGACGTAGTCAGTATCAGCCTTGAACTCACGGGTACGGGCGAATTGAGTTTTCATAAAGGAGAGTAAGAATGAAGAACGGAGTAACCATTAATCTGGATAAACCCAGAACATTGAGATACGGCATCAATGCGCTCGTCAAGGTGGAAGACCTTACAGGAAAGAACATTACAGCGCTTGACCTTTCGCACGTGGGTATCAAAGACTTGCTCATTATCGTGTATGCGGGGCTTTGCCACGAAGACAAAACCCTTACGCTCGAAAAGGTCGGTGACCTTATTGACGAGTATTCAAACATCACCGAGATTGCGGACAAACTCGGCGAAGCCTTTACGCTTGCATTCGGCAAGGCAGAAGGTAAACAGGGGGAATAAGTGAGACTGCTTTTGACCTTTCCGAGTTTTGCGAAAAGGCAGTCGTGTTCTTTGACATAGATCCATTACGAATCGGTAACTACACTCCGTATGAAGTAATGCTCCTTGCAAAGCAAAAGCGAGAGCGGGAAACTCGACTGTTCGAGGACAACATCACACTTGCGTGGCATACGGAAGCTTTTGCAAGACAAAAGAAGTTGCCGAGCCTTTCAAAGGTATTGAAAGATATAAGGAAGAAACCGAAAAAAACAAACTCGGCGGGAGATGCCGTTCTCAAAGCAATGGCGGCAGAGCAAGGGGTAATAATCAAATAGGGGGTGAGGACAGTTGGCGGTTATAAGAAACCTTGTGGTAAAGATAGCGGCGGACATATCCTCGCTCTCGAAAGGGTTAGACAATGCCCAAAAGAAGATACAAAAGGTGTCGGCAAGCCTGACGAAAGCGGGAACGAAACTCTCTGCAACCGTCACGGCTCCGCTTGTGGCACTTGGCACGAAGTCAGTCATGGTGTCGCAACAGTTCGAGCAGTCGATGGCAAACGCGGCATCTGTCGCAGGCGCTACGAGCGAAGAACTCGCAAGAATGACGTCAATCGCCCGTGAAATGGGTGCGAAGACGGTTTTCTCTGCATCGGACGCAGCGGACGCTCTGTATTATATGGCGTCGGCAGGTTACAAGGTAGACCAGATGGCTGACTCTATCGAGGCAACTCTGAACCTTGCATCGGCAACGCAGAGCGACTTGGCATTCACAACCGAAACAGTTATTTCGACCTTGAACCAGTTCGGTTTGGAAGCGAATCAAGCGGAAAGAGTAACGAACGTGTTTGCGGCGGCAATCGGTGACTCCATGGCATCGATGGATAAACTCGCAAACTCAATGGGATATGTCGGTCCTGTGGCAAACAGCCTTGGCTATTCGGTAGAAGAAACGGTCGGCGCACTGTCCGTGTTATACGATGCAGGCTATGACGGAAGTACGGCAGGAACTTCGCTTCGACAAGCATTTGTATCTCTTATGAACCCGTCAACGGCGGCGCTCGGAATCTTTGAAGAACTCGGCATAGCCGTAGAAGATGTAAACCCGGCAACCAACGATTTCGCATCAATTCTTGATAGATTACGAGACGCTGGGTTGGACACCGCACAAGCAATGGAGATTTTCGGCGCAAGAGGCGGTCCGGGTATGCTTGCCTTGATGTCGGCGGGCGGTGATGCCGTAAGGGGAATGACCAAAGCCATTACGGGAACGAACAAAGCGACCGACATGGCGGCAACGCAGCTCGATACTTTGCAAGGTCAATGGAAGATCCTGAAATCCGAGCTCGAAGAGATAGCGATCTCCTTTGGCGATGTGTTGATTCCACTCATTCGACAGTTTATAACGAAGTATATCTCGCCACTTACGGCAAAGATTATGGGACTGTCTATGGGAACGCGAAAGCAAATCGTAGTCATAGCACTGCTTGCGGCGGCAATCGGACCATTGCTTATCGTAATAGGGAAACTTGTCGGCAGTCTCGGCACAATCATTAAGGTGGCAAAAGTCCTATTCACGAAAGCGGGGCTCATCGGTTTAGCAATAGCGGCGGTAGTCGCTTTGCTCGTGTACCTATGGAAGACCAACGAAGACTTCCGAAATGCCGTGATACGGATATGGGAGAAAGTCAAATCCGTTGTATTAAGCGTAGCGAATGCCATCAAAGCGTGGTGGGACGAGAACGGGGAACGCATCAAAGCGGCAGTCGTGCAAGCATTGAAAACAGTATGGAAATGCGTGAAAGAGGTCTTCTCCAAAGTGCTTGCGATAGCCAAGAAAGTGTGGCCACTCGTAAAGAAAATCGTGGTGGAAACGGTAAACGGCATCAAGACCTTTTGGCAGAAGTACGGCAAGCAGATACTCAAAATCATCAAGGATGTGTTCATCCGTCTTTGGTCGATTATAAAGAGTGCGCTTGACGTTGTCAGCAATGCGATACTTAAATTCCTAAACTATGTCGAACCGCTGTGGGAGAAGATAAAGGCGCTCTTCGCATCGCTGTGGGATACAATCGTAGAACTTTACCAACTCTTGAAACCCGTGTTTGACTTGATCGGCAAAATTATCGAAGTGCTGTATGGAGTAGTGGTCGGAGTGGTCAACGGAATCATCGCTGCGCTCGGACCGTTTTTGAGCGCTGTCTTGGATGTGGCGAACGCTATCATCGAAGTAATCAAGTTCGTGTGCGCGATACTCAAAGGCGATTGGTCGGATGCGTGGACGCATATGCAGAACATTGCTACGAGTATTTGGAGTGCTATTAAGAATATCTTTCTCGGTATTTGGGAGTTTATCAAAGGCTTTGGACAAGGTTTTGTAGACTTCTTCCAAGGTATCGGGGTGAATGTGCTGGATATCTTCCGTAATATTTGGACGGGTATCAGCGGGTTTTTCACGAATATTTGGAATGGGATCTGCTCGGTATGCGGTTGGATTTGGGATAAGATAACGGGGTTGTTTTCAAGTATCGGAGACTACTTTAACAACCTGTTCAAGCAAGCGTTCAACTGGGGTAAAAACCTAATTAATAATATCGGTGACGGCATAAAGAAAGCATGGAGTAAAGTCGTAGACGGAGTAAAATCGGTCGGACAGTCGATAAAAGACTTTCTCGGTTTCGGCTCGCCGACAAAGAAAGGTCCGGGACATACGGCAGACGAGTGGATACCGAACCTAATGGATATGATGGCAGACGGAATGTACGACAATACGCCTATGTTGCAGCAAGCGGCGGCACAGGTCGCGTCATCGCTGAACATCAGCGCGTCTGCAAACCGAGCGGTGGTAGGCGGAGGCAGTAGCCCTTACGGGGATATGGTCAACGGAATGCTCCAAGGGATAGCGGCAATCGGCAATAACGGTGGAGAAGAGCAAAAGGACATTGTCTTGGAGATTGACGGACAGCAGTTCGCAAGGCTTATTATGCCGAAGCTAAACAAGGAATACAAGCGAAACGGCATTGCTTTAAGGGAGGTGTAAAGTGGCGGTTTTCTTTAAAATAAACAGTAAGACGATAAAAGCGCCGACCGAAATTACTTGCTCGACCGAAGTGTTGGATAAGTCGGAAAGAACGATGGACGGCACGATGGTCGTAGACATTATAGGGAGAAAGAGAAAGGTCGAAGTCGCGTGGAAATATCTCTCGAAAGAAGATATGGGACTCTTGACTGCCGAAACGAAAAGTGGCTCGTTCGTGACGATAGACTACAACGATCCCGAAACGGGAAAGTTGACGTCGATGACCGCTCGTCCGCAGGACTTATCCTGTCAGCCACGATACGATTGGGTAAAAGGCAAGATAATGTGGGCAAGCGTCAGCGTTGCTTTTGTGGAGAGATAACCTATGGAATATACGGATAATCCACGAAAAATACTCGGCAGAGTGGACGTTATCTACTCGGATACGGAAATCAGTAAGGACATTCAAACAACGGAAAGCGGTAATTCGGCTATCAGCCACCCGGACGAAGTGTTCGGCGCTTACCTTGTGCCGACAGTCAAAGGCTGTACGATGGACGGCAATGCGACAATGGACGGCTCCTTTCAGATGATGGACGATTCGGTCGTTCTCGGTTGGTGGAGCGGCTCGCTGTCTGGTGGTAATGGTGTGTTTGCGAATGCTCCGTGGATCGAGATATCGTTTGTCAAGCGTCCGATAATCTCTTGGGTAGTATTGGGCGATGAAAAGCGGAATGAATACCCGGTCGACTTCATTTTGCAGTACAAACGAGATGGGAAGATCGTTCACTCGGATAGTGTGACCGTCAATAATCAGATACAGATCCGATTGACTCCGCAGCTTGAAGACATTACATCCATCAGGCTGACGATAATCAAGTGGAGCAAGCCGAATGCCTGTGCGAAAATATTGAAGTTCTACGACCGAATGATGGAGCGGTACGAGGGCGATGCCATTGAAATGTTCGAAGTGTCCGAAGAGATGGGAGCGGCGGACGGAAACTACAACATAGTATCCGACACGATGACTGTCAACATCTTTAATAAGGACAGAAAGTTCGATAAGGGCTATCTCCGTTCGCTTATGATACTCGACCGAAAATTGATGCCGAGTATAGGAATAGAAACCAACGGGGTAGTCAAATACCAACCGCTCGGAACGTTTTATTCGGACGAGTGGCAGATAAACCAAGATTCGCAATGGGTAAAGTGTAGTGCGGTGGACAGACTAATGCGACTGCAGAAAAAGACCTATGTCGGTTTTCCGCTGACGGAGAATGCATCGCTATACGATATAGCCGCTGACATTCTCCTGAAAATAGGGGAAACGGCGGACACTATCGTCATCTCAAAAGACTTGCAATCGGTGGTTGTGCCGATGGCATTCCTGCCAAAGGGAACGGCTTGGGACGCATTACAGGAAATTGCCAATGCGGGACTATGCAAAGTGTTTGTAGACCGAGAAGATAAAATCAATGTCCGCTCTGAGAAAGAAACAAAGACAAAGACGGCAATACAGATAGACAAAAGCAATATGTTTTCGTACTCATCGAGTGTTTCTCTGACCGAGTTTGCGAACCGTATTTCTGTGGAATACTGTGACGTATCCTTGTCGAACGATACGGTCGAAGCGGTATCGGTTGAACTCAATATAGAGCCGAACGCATCACTCGAACTGACGCTCGATTACAATACCGAAGTTGCATATCCTTCAATCGAAACAGATAACTTAAACGTGCTATTGACCGACTTCCAAGGCGGTGTCAATGCTTGCTCGGTCGTGGCAAAGAACAAGACAGCCGAAAAGCAAAAGGCGGTTCTGACGGTTACGGGCAAGGCAATCGAGATAACGACAAAGGCTTTGACAAAACAGGATGATGAAAGCGTGCGTAACAACGGCATAACCGAGTATTCGCACCCGTCAAGCGATCTTGTACAAAGCCACGACCAAGCGGAATACATTGCAAATTTCTTGCTTGAAAAGATGCACGCGGGAGAGGGTGTCATAACAACTACTTGGCGCGGTAACCCGGAACTCAATCTCGGAGAGAAGTATGTGTCGGTAGATCGGTTCGGTGACAGCCAAGACCTTGTGTGCGAGTACAACAAGTTTACTTTCGATGGCGGATTGAAACAAGAAACGCGCGGAAGAACGATATAAGGAGGGTATGAATGGCGAATTGGAAAGAACCAAAGAGCGATTATAAAGCAGAAGACCAAGTAACGCCTGACATCTTCAACAACCTTGCCGAGAACGAAAAGCACTTGAAAGAGATATCGTGCAAGGTAGAAAAGAAAGTTAAAAGCGGAACAACGACAACGATTTCCTCTATCGTTTTCGTGGAAGAATAGCGGCTATGCTGCAAGTGGTGAAAGGCGATGTTTTCGAGTTCGGTTTGTCGTTTGGAAATGTCGACCCTGAACTGATAGAAAAGGTGGTGTTCGCGTGCAAAGAACTTGGAATCGAAGAAGAGGCGGATAGAGAAGAGGACGAATTCCGCGTTCGAATACCGGGTGAAGTGACAAAGGACTTCAAAACAGGTTTTTTGAAATACGACATCATCGCCACCTTAATAGACGAGCAAGAGGTAACGCTCGTGCATCGTCAAAAAATAGAAGTATTGGAGAGGGTGGAAAATGGCGGATAAAAACTACTATGGTAATCAGGGACAAGTAAACGTCACGCCCGGAATTACCGTAACCTACAACTACAATCGGTTAAAGAACAAGCCGTCCATCAACGGGAAACCGCTTGACGGGAAAATGACGGCGAGTGAACTGAACCTATTGTCGAATGATGTGACGGACTATGAGGAAATCAAACTGGGAGTCGATAAACGCGACTCCTTTATTCTTGTCGTTGGAGAAAACGGCGAAACGAATAAGATTAAACTCGGAGAACTTGCCAAAGGGAAATTACAGGCGGTTGACAAGATAACCGAAGACATCCCTGACGGCGATTTTGTATTCAAGAAAATGGAGGACAAATAACATGGCTCAAACTACAAATAAGTTTCAGATTATTCAAAAAGTCAGTGCGGAAGATACCATCTTAATCCATCCCGAAACCGAGGCGGAAGTTGTCAAGTACAGTGGTACGGCGGCGGGCATTTCGGCGGAGAACGTGCAGGGCGCAATCGATGAAGTCTACGAGCAGGTCAAAGGTATCACGGGCGGCGGTATCGTAACGGGTGTCAAGGGCGATAAAGAAACCGCTTACAGAAAAGGCAACGTCAACCTTACCCCAGCAAACATCGGCGCTGAACCGAGCGGAGCGGTGAACACTCACAATACGTCCGGAACGGCGCACTCGGACATTCGCACCGCCGTAACCAACGCACAGAACAAAGCAAACAGCGCATACGCACTTGCGGAAGGTAGAGCAAAAGCGGTTTCGTTCGATACCGTAGCGGCAATGACAACAGCATTGAAAGCGGCTGCTAAAACCGACTATAAGGTAGGCGATAACATCTTTATCAAGGCTTTGGATACTCCCGACTATTGGGTAAGCAAGGTTCTCGATAACAACACGGGTACTTACGGGTACTTTGAAATCAGCGCACTCGAAACACAAAAGGTTGACCTTGCCGCCTATCAGACGAAAAGTGATAATTCGCTTGCGACAACGGCAAAGACAGTTGTCGGTGCTATCGGCGAAGTAAAAACGACTGCGGATGCGGCAAAAAGTCAGTCCAATACTAATGTCACAGAGATTGCTAATATCAAGAATGGAACGACTAAGGTCGGTGCAGCTACGAAAGCAGATAAAGCAACCAGTGCTGATACGGCAACGAGCGCGACTTCGGCGGGCAAATGGATTGCGGCAAGAACACTCGGTGTAAGCGTCAATTCGGGTGTCAAAAAAGACGGCTCGACTGCAATCAGCGGATCGGGAAGTCAGAGTGTGGACGGCTCTGCAAATAAAACGGTTTCGGTTACTTTGGGTGACAGCGGTGTAACCGCAGGCACGTATTCTGCCGTTCAGGTCAATGCCAAAGGCATTGCGGTCGCAGGCGGACAGATGATTGAAATCGGTACGAGCGGACAGACCGCTCCGAGTGCATCTCTTGCAACGGGCGGACTTTTCTTCAAGGTAGTATAAGGGGGGTAGTGAATGGCTTACAGACCGAAAATTAAGAATGCCAACGGCACTCTTACCGATTTGCCAATAGCAGCGGAAACGGCTGTAAAGGCAGACGATTATAACACATCTACGGGGACGATTAAAACAAAGTTCGCAACTGTTGATTTGAAGCTCGGAAAACTGCAAATTGGTGGCACATGGTACACAGTGAAAGAAGAAACCGATTATACGGCAACAGGTACTGCCGGGTACATCACCATCATTAAATAAGGGGGTATCTATGGGAAGTTATTTTGGGATAAGGGCAATCTATAAGGATACAACGCTTATTTTTGCCAAAGAAATGAAACTAACAATCAGCATAGGAACCGGGGTCAGTAAGGTCGCATACAGTTACACAACAAAAACAGGCGCAACAGGTTCGGGAACAGTAACGTCAACAACGACAATCTCGGCAATATTTGGGTCGACTTTTTCTTTTTCACCGACCGCTGCATCTGGCTATTCAATGAACTCATACACATCAATCCGATTCATTGATTCTGATATGACATTGAGTTTCACTGCAAAATCATCGAGTAGTAGTGGCGGCGGTGGCGGCTGTGTATCTGCCGACAGTAAGATATTAACATCGCTTAATGGAGATACCAAAGAAGCACGCACGCTTATTACAGGCAACAAAATCGTGGCATATGACAAAGAGAAAAAATCGTTTGTTCAAACATTGGTGTTGAAGAGGTATATCCTGACCGAACCGACAAATATATACACCCTTTCTTTTGGCGATGGTACAGAACTGTCCATTACACCAAAACACAAAGTTTTGACAAAAGACGGCTTTATATCAGTATGGGACGATAACGGACAAGAGCAAATCAGTGTCGGAACAAGGCTAATCGGCAAGGATGGAGAAAAAACAATAGTTGGGGTAAGGCGAGAAGTTACTGCGGATGATACCACTGTGTATAACTACCGAACCATCAAGGGGGATGCTTTCGTAGCGAACGGGGTTGTTGTGGAAAACGAAAGCGAGACCACAGTAGGCAATGTAGTAAATAACCTCTTTAACAACGAAGGTGGAGTAAATACGGCATCGCTTGTCGGCGGCGGAGATATTTCAAAACAGCATGTATAATATGATATCGATAATAGTGAGTGTGTGTGCGAGCATCATCAGCGGAATGGTGCTCTTTTTCTTGCAAAGATTTTTCAAGAAAAAGCAAAAGAAAGATGAAGAGCGAGACAGAGCAAAAGCCAAAGAGAACATGCTGATACTAAAAAGTATAGATGCTGTTGGGAAATTGACGTATGCGGATGCGGTAGCCATTCGAGACGGGAAAACCAACGGCGAGATGAAAGAGGCGATGAAAGCCTATGCGGAAGTAAAGGATGAACTCTACGAATATTTGCTCGAACAAAATTCCAAGAAATAAGGAGGGGAGATAAATGGAACAGTATTTGAATTTAATCAGCGTCCCGGCGATTGCTGCGGTCGTGTATTGGGTGATTAACATCATTAAGCACGCAGTCGGAGAGAACGAAAAGTTCAAGCGGTGTATTCCGCTTATTGCAACGGCGCTCGGAATCGTGTGTGGTATTATTTGTTTTTACGCTTTGCCGAGCATCATCCCCGCACCGAACATTGTGGTGGCAATCGTCATCGGCGGTGCGAGCGGACTGACGGCAACGGGTACTAATCAGATTATCAAGCAGCTTGGCAAAAAGGATGGTAAAGACGATGGAAAAACAGATAATTGAAAGCGTCTTAAAAAGCCTTTTAAAGAGAGGTTTAATCACTTCGTCAGAGAAGGAAAGAATTATCAAAAAAGTTTCAGAATAAAGCGGCTTTTGTCTGGACTTTTATAGGTGAGCACGGTATTGTTTGTCCTGCCCAATAAAAAGGGCGGGACAAATTTTTTATCGCAGTTCGAATCCAGTCGAAAGAGCCGAAAGGCGAACAAGAAAGGAGCGTAAGAAATGAATATTCAAGAGATACCTACGAAAAAAGTGGAGAAACCACGAGTATGTGCCTATGTGCGAGTCAGCACTGATAGCGATGCTCAAGAAGATAGTTTCGCGTTCCAGTCCAACTACTGGCAAAGACGATTCGAAAGTGACGAGTCCGTAGAGTATATAGGATTATTCTCCGATGAGGGCATTGGCGGTGCATTTATGAAAAAGCGCGATGGACTCAAGAGAATGTTTCAAAAAGTACGAAATGGCGAAATCGACAGAATATACACGAAGTCGGTTTCGAGATTCGCTCGGAACAAGGTCGAGTTAATGGAAATAGTTCGAGAGTTCCGAGATATAGGTGTGGAAATCATATTCGAGTCCGAAAACATACACACCCTTGACCCCAAGTGCGGTTTAATTCTCACGGTTATGGCAAGTCTCGCCGAAGAAGAATTAATATCAATGAGTCAAAACCAAAAGTGGGCGGCACGGAAACGATTCGCAAACGGAAGTGTAGAACTGACGCAAATACTTGGGTACGATATGATTGATGGAAAGTTAGTGATAAACGAGAAAGAAGCGGTCATAGTGCGAAGAATCTTTGAACTGTACCTGCAAGGCAACTCGTTTAGAACCATATGCCATATTCTCGAAAACGAAGGGTACACCCCAATGCATGGGGGACGATGGAGCAAATCGACAATAACGGGGATGTTACGAAATGAAAAATATTGCGGGGATAGTATTATGCAAAAATCATATAGCACAATGAAAGTGCAGAAATACAACTACGGAGAACTCCCCAAGTATTATGTCCAAGACGATCACGAACCGATTGTGTCGCGTGAAGACTACCAAAAAGCACAGGAGATAATGATAGCACGTGGCAATAAATATAGACCGAGGGGGTCACCTACTGCGTTATATCCGCTATCGGGAAAACTGATATGCGGAGAGTGCGGAACGAGTTTCAAAAGAAAAACTTCGGCACACGGAACTCCATATATGTGTATAAAGTGGACATGTCGGAAAAAGGATTTTTATGGGGTAAAGGAATGCACATCGCATGACATCAAAGACGAAGTCGTTACAAGATTACTGATTGAAGCCTACAACGAAAGCCTTGACGCGAATAATGATGTGAACGGCATAACGGAGCAAGAAGAGGTCTTGCGAAAACTAATTGCCAACGAGCAAGAACTGCGACAACTACGAGCGAAAGGTTATATCTCCGAAAGTAAATGCCGAGAAGAAACCGATAAAATACTTATAAAGATAAAAGAACAAGAAACTCTCATAAAGAATCTACGAACGAGAGATATGGTAAAAGGGAAATATAAGAAATCGGATGAGATGACGGAACAAATGGCGGAGTTCCTTGTAAAAGCAACAGTAAAAGACTGGAAGATTACATTCGAGTTCCAAAATGGATATAAGACAACGAAAGAATATACAAACGGGAGGGCAGGAAATGTCAATGGAAAGCTGTGCAAACACTAAACCCAAAATTACGATTATCCCAGCCAAGACGAGAGTCGAACGACTTGACCCTTTGTCAATAGCGATGGGGCAAAAGCCAAAAATACGAGTGGCTGCATACGCACGCGTGTCGACCGACCACGAAGAACAGGAGAGCAGTTACGAGGCACAGGTAGACCACTTCACCAAACTCATAGCAAGCCATGATGATTGGACGATGGTTGACATTTATGCCGACCCCGGCTTGAGTGGCAAGAATACCAAGCGAGTGCAGTTCAAACGAATGATAAAGGACTGCGAAGACGGAAAGATAGACCTTATAATTACGAAATCGGTCAGCCGATTCGCAAGAAACACACTCGACTGCGTACAGACCGCAAGAAAACTGAAAGCAGATGGTATCGGAATCATATTCGAGAAAGAAAACCTTGACACGCTACAAGAGCGGAGCGAGTTCGTTCTTACGATAATGGCAAGCCTTGCAGAAGAAGAAAGTCGGAGCATATCCAATAATATAAGGTGGAGCGTCAAGAAAAAGTTCCAAGAGGGTAAGGTAATACTTAACACGAAACACTTTCTTGGATATACGAGAGACAAGAAAGGAACGGTGCTAAAAATAGTACCAGAAGAGGCAATAACGGTCAGAAGAATATATGCGGAGTTTCTTGACGGTAAAAGTTTGAAAGAAATCGCTGAAGGACTTGAGCGAGATGGTATAGCATCGCCGTCAGGCAGAGAAACATGGCATCCTTCCACGGTGAAGTCGATACTGCAAAATGAAAAGTACAAGGGCGATTGCCACCTGCAAAAAACATACCTTCCAGACTTTCTATCCCCAAGGCGAATTAAAAACGAAGGATTCGCGCAGAGCTGGTATGTGGAAGATAGCCATGCGGCTATCATATCGAAAGAGACATTCGACATGGTACAGCAAGAGTTCCAAAACAGGCAGTCGCTACGAAGTACAGGTGAAACGGGATGCGGAAAGTTTTCAGGTAAATATCCGTTCAGCGGAATGATAGTATGCGGCGAATGCGGGGAAACCTACCGAAGACACCAACAGTACAACAAATATAAGAAGTACTACATATGGGTGTGCAAAAGACACGAAAACAATGGAGCGGAATACTGCAAGAGCCGACCTATCAAAGAAGAAGCCCTTGAGAAAGCGTTTGTAAGGGCATTGAACGAACTTATAGGAGACAAGGAACGAATACTCGAAAAACTGCAAAGTGCGACCGTGAGCGAAATAACGGACTCCTGTGCGACAGCGATAAATGAAGTGAATGCCGAGATAGAAAAGCTACAAGAGCAGATGATGGAACTGCTGACGAAAAGGAACAACGGAGAGATTACCGATAAAGAATATGAACAGCAAAGTCAGCAGGTCGGAATGAAAATAGACCAACTGCTTATGAGAAAAGAAGAGATACTGTCCGAGCAAGGAAAAGTCCAACTCGCATCTTACCGAATCGAAGAAGTGACCAAACTGCTACAGACAGGAAAGATACTTGAAGAGTTCGACCGAGTGATGTTCAAAAGCCTTGTAAGGAAAATCACTGTGCTGTCCAACAAGGAAATCGAAATCGAGTTCGAGTGCGGGATAACAGTAAGAGAAACTTTATAAGCAAACGACCGACTGCGTTCATAAGAGTGCGGTCGGTCATTTTTTCGTTGATTAAGACAGAAGAAATCATACGCTCCTTATCGTGCAAAAATCCTTTTTGTGCAATCGTTAAAGGTTTGAGATTTTCCAAAGCGAGTGAAGAACAAATCCCCACGGCGATGAGCGAAGAAACGACAAAAAGGGTAAACTACCATAAAAACGGCAATTTACCCCTGTTTTACATAGAAAAAGACACACGCGGCGGAGTTTTATACGCTCCTTTTGCGTGTGTCTTGATGGTGGAGACAAGGGGATTCGAACCCCTGGCCTTTTGAATGCCATTCAAACGCGCTACCAACTGCGCCATGCCCCCGTTGTAGTATTTAGATCGATGTTTAGGTTGCGACAGTGAAATGCAACGAACAATCTTGAAGACGAATGGATAAATCCGCTCGATTGCTTGAATATATTACATCATTTTTGAAAGATATACAAGCATTTTTCACGATTTTGCTTTGAGCGGTGAACATTTTTTGACACAATTGTATATATTGTATGCTTAAAAAGTTTTAAGAAATGGAATTTATGGTTGCTTGTTGCGGTAAAAGTTGTTAGAATAAATACATAGTGTCGAAGTTTTGATGCTAAATAAAGGATATGTGGTGAAATTATGAGTGAAAATTCCGCACCCGCAAAGGTCGGAGCAAAGCAAAAGATCAACGGCTTTGTTCACAAATTGTTCGGCTCGACTCCCGGCGACGGCGAGATGCAACCCAAAGAAGGCATAAGTTATTCTCTTTGCGGTTTTGGTCAGAACCTTATTTGCACGATCATCGGATCGTATCTAACCGTATTTATGACGGACGCAATCGGCTTCAATGCGTTGGCGGTGGCAATCCTTATGTTAGCCGCGCGCGTATACGACGCACTCAACGACCCGATTATGGGGTCTATCGTTGACCGTACGCGTACGAAGTGGGGCAAATGCCGCCCGTACATGAAGTGGATGGCATTCCCGATTGCCGCAATGACGGCGATATGCTTCTTGCCGTGGTATCCAAACAACGACGGCGGTTTTGCGGCACTTTCCGTTATGTACATAATTTGGGGTATGGTATACACGGTTGCGGACGTTCCGTATTGGGGACTTTCAACCGCGATGAGCAACGATACGTATCGTCGCGGCAACTTGCTCACGATTGCTCGTTTGTTCTGCACGGCGGGCGCAGGTATCATCACCGTTTTCACCCCGATTATCACTCAGGCAATCACGGCAACCGACAATGCAACGGTCACCGCAATTCAAACCCTTATGAACACGATGAACGGCTCGGAGGTCGTTGCAGGCAACACTGCGTTCTTCGATATGTTCAGAGGCATTGAAAACGTCGGCGCGTTCATTCAGTCTCAAGCGGACAAGTATCAAGACGTGCTTGCTCTCTTCCAAGGCGCAAACATCGACGTCAATCAGAGCGGCGCGGCTCTTCTCGAATTGAAGGCAACGGCAAGCGCAAGCATGATGGGCGATTTGAGATGGACATACTTCATCATCGCAATCGTTTGTTGCGCTATCGCAATTCCGCTTTTCTTCCTTGGCTTCAAGAACACGAAAGAAAGAAATGTTACGACGGAAAATCCGCCTTCGCTTGCACACAACCTTAAATTGCTCTTCAAGAACAAACCGCTCATGCTCATCGTTTTGTCGGGTATCGGCGGTGCGGCAAGAATGTTGTTCACGTACACCGGCGGTCTCTACTTTGCAAAATACATAATGAACAGAGAGTCGATGTACGCTCTCTTCACGATGGCAATCGTGCCGGGCGGACTTATCGCGTCCTTGCTCGTGCCTTGGTGCACCAAGAAGTTCGGCAAAAAGAACACGTACATTTGGTCTCACATCATCGGCGGCGTGGCAATGCTCGTGGCGTTTATCGTTGGTATTGCAGCGGACCGCGGCAATTACACCAGCACCGCAACGACGGTTGTTCTTCTCATCGCACTCGTTATAGCGGGTATCCCGTCGGGCTTCGGCAACATCATCACTTATGCGATGATCGGAGACACTGTCGAATATCTCGAACTCAAGACCGGTGAAAGAGCTGAAGGTATTTGCTTTGCAATGCAAACGCTCATCAACAAAATCGGTATGGCAGTGGGCGCATTCGTGGGCGTTTTGGCATATTACATGGCCGGCGTCGAAGCAGGAAACGCAAGTGCGGTTACACCTGCCGGAAAAGACACGATGTGGTTCATGCTTGTCGGCATTGCGGCAATCAGTTTCTTCCTGACTGTCATTCCGCTCTTCTTCTATAAGTTCAACGAAAAGCAACAACAAGAAGCGGTTGTGGAAATCAAGAAGAGAAAGATTGCAAACGGCGAGCTCAGCCAAGACGAGATTGAGCTCGAAGCAGAAGACGGCGCACCGCAAATGCTCTTCCCGAACGAAGACAGTCAAGCGGTTGCAGTTGACAAGAAAGACTGCGGATGCTGCAAAGATTGCACGGAAGAGTGCGACACGAAATGCGACGAAAACTGCGACGAGTGCGCACAAAACGTCAATGAAAGCGGCGAAGCCGAAGACAAAAAAGACGAAGAATAAAATCGTTTAAACAAATATAAAAACGAGACGCAAGCGCGTCTCGTTTTTATATTTCACGGCATTGCCAAACGTAAAAAAATAGTTTGTTTTTCAATGAATTTTATGTTTTTTGCGGAAAAAACATTGAGATTGAGAAATATCACGTATAAATTTTTTGTGCTAAATACAACGTATTCGTTGTTTTTTTCTTGATTTTATGCAAAAAATAAGTGCTATATGCATAAAATTGCGTGGTATATTGATACATTTGTACTAATATCGGTTAAATTTGTTAACTACTTATTGAAATCAAGCGTAATGTATGATAAAATAATTTTATGGATCTTAAAAATACAGCAAATTATTTTGTCGCATTCAGAAAACTTCTTCGCTCTTACACTGACTACCAAATGCGCGAATTGAAAGATTATGATTTGTCTCCGAACGAGATCGTCGTTCTTTCAAGCATAGGTTCGGTCGGGCTTGCAAGCGAGATAGCGGAGAATGCGTGCGTATCGAAGGCACTCGTTTCGCGAAGCGTAAAGCAACTTAAAGACAAGGGGCTTATCACTGCAACCATTTCAACGGTTGACAAGAGAGAACAGACGCTCAGGCTCACCGACGAAGGCGAAAAAGTGGCGGAACGTATCGCTGAGGCAAATCACAAATTTTATGTGGCGGCTTTCAAACGATTTGAAGACAACGAAAAACGCGTATTGCAAGCGTTGCTCGGTCTGATGCTTCAAAACCTTGAAAGCGAAGACGAATATGAAAATAGTCATTGATCAAAAACAGGAAGTTGCAAGACGTTCGGTTGAGAACATCAGAAACATCGCCGAGACTATGGGCGAGCGCAACACGGGGAGCGAAGGGGAAAAACGCACGGCTGACTTTTATACATCGAGACTTGAAAATGCGTGCGATTTTGTAAAAACCGAAAGTTTCGACGTCTATCCCGACGCGTATACGGGTTGGACGTACATCGTGGGTACGCTTTCTATACTTGCTTTGGTTTCTTATTTCTTTTCCGCAATGGTGTCCGTATTGCTGGTTGCGATTGCACTCGCGGTGTATATCGTGCAGTTTGTGCTGGGAAAAAAATTTCTTGATCCATTGTACAAAAAAGAAAAATCTCAGAACGTCACGGCAATCAAAAAAAGTCTGAACGCTCCCAAATGCAGAGTGTTTTTCGTCTCGTCCGTGGACGCAACGAAAGAATGGACTCTCATAAGACGTTTGGGCGGAACTATGCTCACGGTCGTCTTGTGCGCTGTTTTCGTCGGTCTCGTATACCTGTTTGCAATTGACGTTGCACGCTGGATTATCGTGGGCGGTCTCGGTGCGGAAATCGCAAGCGGAGATATGCTCGTTGCCGGTTACGTTGCCATTGTGTTTGCTCCGTGTTGGCTTTCGTTGTTCTTTTTCGTGAATCATAGAAAGGTCATAGAAGGTGCAAACGAAAATTTGAGCGGCTGTGAAACCGCCGTTGCAATCGTCGAAGAGATGAGTGCTAAAAACGTGACCGCAAACGATGTCGAAGTCGGCGTAATTCTCACGGGTGGCGAGCAATCGGGGCTTCGCGGTGCAAAAAGTTGGTGCGATATTCACGCAAAAGATTTTGCCGACGTGCCGACGTATTTCGTGCATCTCGGAGTGCTTAAAGAGCCGAAATGCATTTGTATAAACGACAAGGAAAGGTGCGGATTGATAAAAGCTGATGAAAGTTTGGTCAATATGCTCGTCGATTGCGCAAATTCCGCAAACGTTAAATGCAAGAAATCAACGCTCGGCTTATTCGGAACGACGGACGCTTCGGTGTTTTCAGAATACGGATTGAAGAGTGCGAGTGTGACGGGATTTGACGGACGGAAGTGCCCCGAATATCTGCATACGAGATATGACACTGCGGACAATACGAGCGAGTTTTGCATAGCAAACACATTTGAAATATGTTGCGCGCTTGTCGAAAAACTCGACGGGGAACAAAACTGAAACTAAAAACGACAAACAAATCGAAAAGCGGTGAAGCCGCTTTTCTTTTTTGTAACATATAAATGTTTTCGATTCTATTAGAAAAATATAAAGAAAACCGCAACGAAAATAAATCTTTCCAATCTCTTCGACGTATGATACAATAGATATCGAAAAGCGAAGTCGGATGATAGCGACGTTGCTTTGAAAAAAAGGAGATTTAGAAAATGAAAGTATTCAAAGGTATAATATTCTCGCTTATCGCGATAGTGCTCATACTTGTGATTGCGTTTGCGGTGATCATCAATCTCACGCCCAGACAACTTGGTGCCGCAGACCTTAAAATCGAAGGTAAAACCGTCGAAGAAATGGGCATTGCCGACATGAAAATCATCAATATCTACAAGAGCATAAAGTCGCTCTCCACGGCAAAGGAAGACAAGATCGTCACCAACAAGTTTGACGAAACCGCCGAAAAGGACAAGTCGCAAGACAATTTTTCGGGCAGTTCGCTTGAAAACAAGGACGATTATTCATCCATAATCGCCAATCCCGTGATTTATGACAAGAAAAAAATCGTGGAATACGACGACGTGACTCTTGCATATATTTTCAACAATGCGGTGCAAAACGGCGCGAATTCAAGTTCCGACGCGGTTAAAGTTCTTAAAGACGCAAACGTTGTTGTCAAAGAAATCACGATCGGGGTTTCGGACGGAAAAGGCACTATGCGCATCGTGTCTATGGTTGAACTCGGGCAATACAAGAGCGATATAGAAAACGCGCTCGGCGCGGCAAAAGCCCTTTTCAAAGTGCCCGAAAAAGTGTATATCGTCAGCGAAATTTCTTTCACGGTTGACGAAACGAACGGAAAAATGATTTCGAAAAGCGAAAGCGTATGCGTCAACGGCAATAACGACGACCCGGTCACGAAAGCGATTTTGAACGTTATTGTCGGCAAAATAGACGGAGTGGACAGCGTTGACGGTCTCAACGAAAAACTCGGCGAAGCGGTGAGCGCGGTGACATATAATCTCGGCGGTATCGGCGGCGTTGCGACGGACGAAGACAAATACGTTTACGGAATAAGCGGAGTGAAAGACCATAAACTCAGTCTCGTAACGCACGTAAAATGAGAAAAACAACAGGGATGTATCTCGCCCGGTGAGATATTTCAAAAAGGGATAATTATGAAAATAGTATTTATCGGCGCAGGGATGGCTTCGCTCGTTGCAAGCGAAAGACTTGCAAGAGCGGGCTTTGACGTATCGGTTTACGAAAAACAGACCTACGACACGCTCTCGTACGACTGGCACGATGACGTAAATCGCGACGCTTTCGATATGTTCTCTCTTCCGCTTCCGAAAGAAGGAACGTATTTTACGAAACGCAACTGGACGTTCGTTCCGCCGGCCGAGCGTATAGAAGTCAATCTCAATTTGCCAAAAGAGCAACTTGACTGGTCAACGGAAAGAAGATTGCTTGCACAGCAATACGTTGACAGAGCAAAGGACGTCGTCGATTTTCACTTCGATGCAAAGGTTGACGCGCTTATCGTCGAAAGCGGCAAGGTGAAAGGAATCGTCGTCGACGGAGAAAAAATATACGCCGACTTGGTGGTTGACAATTCGGGCGCACTGTCTCCGTTCAGAGCAATGCTTCCCGACGCCGCACATATCACGAAAACGCCGAATGAGAACGAAATATTCGTTGCCTATCGCGCGTTCTACAAAAAAGCGGAAGGCGTTGAAGATCCAAAAAACACCAACAGGGCGTATCTCAAACATCTCGGAGAAGAAGGCATAAGTTGGAGCATAATCGACCCGGCAGGCACGGTCAACGTGCTTATAGGAAGAGCAGGCAAATTGCCAAAAGAGACGTTTAACAATGCATTATCCGCACTTAAACGCTCGAATCCGATAATCGGTGACGAAATCGTGCGTGGCGGAATCAACTGCGTTATCCCCATAAGATACCCGCTCACAAGAATGGTTGCCGACGGATACGTCGCAATCGGTGACGCGGCGTTTATGACGATTCCGATGATTGGAAGCGGAATCGAAAACTCTATGAAAGCGGCGTGTATTCTTGCCGATACGATTATAAAAAGCGGCTCTGCGGACAAGAAAGATCTTTGGAAATATCAGGTGGAATACTATCGTTTGCGCGGTGCGGACCACGTGGGAGTGGACGTGCTCAAACGTTGGCTTCTCGGTGCAAAACCGTCGGACCTTGACTGGTTGTTTGAAAAGGGAGTCGTTGACGATAGCAATATGGCGGCAGGCGCAACGGGCAGACTTATCGTGCTTTCGCCCAAAGATTTGGTGCAGAAAGTCGTGCGCGGATATACGAGACTTCCGCTTCTTCTCAAAATGAACTCCATGCTGATGCGCTCTAAAAAAGCCGCAAAAATCGCAAAGCGTATTCCGGAAGAGTACGACGAGAACAAGATTGCGAAGTGGGAAACGAAAATCGAAAAACTCGTTTATCACATATGAATTGACAAAGCGTATCTGCAATCGTCTCCTAATTGTAAGACGTTGACGGATTTGCGCATAATATTATCGGTAGACATTTCAAAAGCCCTTTGCTCGCAAAGGGCTTTTGCTTTTGAAAGAGTTATTGCAATATTAAGACTATGGTGCTATAATATTTGCGGAAAAAATCGGCGAAAGCCGAACAACGAAATTATAAGGCACGGTCAGACCGTGCAAGTGGTGAGAAAATGAAAGAACACATCGAAAAATTGCAAAAATACGTTGAAGAGCAGGGCATTGACGCATACGTCGTGTTCACAAGCGACGACCACGGCAGCGAGTACGTTGTGGATCACTTCAAAGTTCGTGCGTTTTTGAGCGGATTTACGGGAAGCGCAGGCACGCTTGTCGTCACCAAAGACGACGCGTATTTGTGGACGGACGGAAGATATTTCATTCAGGCGGAAGCCCAACTCAAAGAAAGCGGAACGAAACTTATGAAAATGGGCGAGCCCGATTGCCCCGAGCTTACAAAATTCATTGCGGATTTGGCGGAGTCTCCCGTGGTTGCGTTCGATTTTAAGACGGCGACGGTCGATTTTGTGGAATATCTCAAAAACGTTTGCCCCGGCGTGAAACTCGTTGACGACGGAAAAATCATTGACGAGATATGGACGGAAAGGCCCGAAGTTGCGTGCAGCAAAGCGTATTATCTTGACGACAGAGCGTCCGGCGAGAGCGTTGAAAGCAAACTTGCTCATCTTCGAGAAGACACGAAACGTCAGGGTTGCAACGTGGCACTCGTCTCGTCCCTTGACGATTTTGCGTGGCTTTTCAATCTTCGCGGCAGCGATATAGAATACAATCCCGTCAACTATGCGTACGCAATCGTATCGCAGACGGAAGCGGCGGTGTTTATCGACAAGAGAAAAATCGACGCTAAAATCGCAAAAATATTTGAGCAGAACGGAGTAAAAACGTTTGGATACGGCGAAGTGTACGAATATGCAAAGTCGATAAAAGAAGTCGTTCTCGTTGACAAGGACAAGACGAATTACGCATTGTTCTCGTGCATAGAGAGTGCAAAAGAAACCGCGCTTTTTCCCACGACTTCGCGCAAGGCTTGCAAAAATCCCGTCGAAATCCGCAATATCCGCAAAGCGCACGTCGAAGACGGCATAGCGGTTGTCAAATTTATGCGTTATCTCAAGGAGAACGTCGGAAAAGAAGAGATGAGCGAAATTTCGCTTGCCGACAAACTCGAAGCGTTCAGACGCGAAAGCAAGAATTTCCTTGACCTTAGTTTCGATACGATTTGCGGATACGCTTCAAACGGCGCAATCGTGCATTACTCCGCAACGCCCGAGACAAATAAGAAAGTGGAAAAGAAAGGACTTTTGCTTGTGGACAGCGGCGCGCAATACCGCTACGGCACGACGGACATCACGAGAACTTTTGCACTCGGAAAACTCACAAAAGAAGAGAAGAGAGCGTTCACTCTCGTTTTGAAATCTCATATCGCGCTTGCAAGCACGGTGTTTCCGTCGGGGACTACGGGCGCAAGACTCGATGCAATCGCGCGCGAACCGCTTTATGAAAACGGCATGGATTTCAAACACGGCACGGGGCACGGAGTCGGTTATCTTCTCAACGTTCACGAAGGACCGCAAAACATTTCACCACGCGCAACTACATGGAAGTACGCACTCTATCCCGATATGGTCACGTCAAACGAACCGGGTTATTACAAAGAAGGTGCATTTGGCATAAGACACGAAAATCTCGTACTTTCCGTTGAAAAAGAAAAGACCGAATACGGCACTTTTTGCGCTTTCGAGACGCTCACGCTCGTGCCGTTCGACCTTGACGGCATTGACGCAAAACTTCTCACCGCCGACGAAAAGGCTTGGCTCAACGACTATCACAAGACGGTCTTTGAAAAACTTCACAAATCGTTGCATGGCAAAGATTTGCTCTTCCTTGCAAAAGCGACCAGAGCGATTTGACAAGTGCAAGTTACGCAAAATCAAAGCATTGATTTTGCCGAATTTGTCGCAAAACGGTATTTAATCAAATGAAAAGCAGGGCATAAACCCTGCTTTTTGTGTATTAGTGTAAAATTCAAATTATATGATTATTTTATTCTTTTTTGTTCGAGTCGTTGCTTGTATCTGCTAAAAGATTTTTGGAATTTTCGGTTTCAGAGTCGCATGAAGATTGCGTTTCTTCATCGTTTCCCGCATTGTCGGCGGGAAGGTTTTTGTTGATTTCGTCGTTTATTGCCGACGGGGAATATTCCTTGCTTTTGCCGTCGCCGAACGCATAGCGATAATCCATTTTGAGAATGTTTTTGACGTATGGGTATATTAGCATGGCGACTGCGAATATCCACGCTCCCGGGTCGCCGAAACACAATGCGACGTATGCGCCGTTTGACGCGAGCGCGTTGGTCGGAGTACCGTTGACGAGTGCAGGAAGGAACGTGCAGATAAGCACTCTTGCGATAAGTTCTCCCGCACCTGCGGCAAGCGTCCACACCGATTTGCCGATGCCTTGAACGGAGTTTCTCAAAACGAACAGAGTCGCGAGAATGAAATACAGAGAGAAGTCGATATAAAGGAACGTGTTCCCGAAGTATATCGAACGCTCGGAGATTTTGTCTATGCTCAGGAATATATGCTGATACGCGCCGTTTATGGTGAGAAGAAGCCCGATGCCGGCGCAAATGAGAGTCAAAACAAGCCCCATAATAAGTGCCTGATTCGTGCCTTTTCTCACTCTGACGAGTTGTTTTGCGCCAAGATTTTGCGCGTTGTATGACACCATTGCGGTGCCGAGCGCGGACAAGGGAGCCATTGCGAATTGAGACAGTTTGTTTGCCGCACCCACGCCGTTTTGCGCAGGATTGCCGCTGACCATAAGTCCGTTCGGGAGAATGTCGAATTTGACTGTTTCCGCAAGCATGACGATTATCCCGATTGAAAGCACGGAGAATTGAAGCCCGAGCGGTACGCCTTGTTTGACGTGCGCTAAGACGTCGCTCCACGCAATTTTGAAATCCTGTTTCTTCAGCCTCAAATTCTTGTATTTTACGAAAGTGTACGCAAAGCAAGCGATCGTGCAAAGTATTTGCGTGAGTATTGTTGCACCTGCCGCGCCTGCAACACCCCATTTGAACGTCTTGATGAAAAGTATGTCAAGCAAGATGTTCATAATCGTGGAGATGAAAAGAAAAACGAGCGGCGTGAACGAGTCGCCTATGCTTCTCAATATGCTGATTATGAAATTGTAGAACAGTTGCGCTACCAATCCGAGAAAAATCACGAAACAATACGTGTACGCGGCGTTGTAAACGACTTCGTTCTGCGGAGTGACGTTGACCCACGCAAGCATAGGCTTTATGCAGAAAATCGACGCAACCGTAAGCACAACAGTGATTATCGAGCAGAGAATGAGTTGCGTTGCGAAAGATTTGCGCATGCCGGCTTCGTCGTGAGAGCCGATTTTGTTTGACATAACCACGCAAAAACCTGCCGTGCAACCGAAAGCGAATTGCATGAAGATGAAAATCAGCGGAGAAGTGTCGTTTACGCCTGCGACTTCGTCGGCAGACAACGTCTGACCGCATATCGCGGCGTCGGACAGGATATAGAGTTGCTGCAAAAGATATGAAATGATAATCGGAAGCGTAAATTTGATTATCACTTTTGCAATCGAGCCTTGCGTCAGGTCTATCGGAGAGAAGAAACTCTTGATTTTGTCTTTGAGAGTGAGTTTTGCCTGTTCCATAGTATATTGATTATTCTTCTTTCTTTTATATTATATATATTATACGGCAATTGCTTCGTCGCTTTTACAAGCAATGCCGTATTCGTTTGCGTTTTTTTGCAAACGGCGTTTTTGTTTCTTTCAAAAACAAAAGGCAAGCCTGCGCTTACCCTTATTATCGAAGATAATAATATAAATAGCAAAAGAAAAGTTGTCAAGCGGTTTTTTAAAAAAATTTTATAAAAAGCATAGTTTTTCGTGTTAACGGCGTAGCGGTTATGCTCTTATTGGAAGATTGCGGAAAATAGTGCGGATACATGCTTTATCAAGAAAAAACGCAAAGAGTATAAATATTCGACTCGATGTTTTGGATGTATAAAAATATCAAACAAAACGTATGAAAACATTGCCTTTCAAGCAAAGAATATACGGTGCGTGTTTTTGTGTAAAAATTTTTTATGAAATTGTCAAATTGTGCCGATTTTCGTTTGACATTGACCTTCCGATTTGGCTATAATGCCCATATCATTCAGAAGCAACCAAAACAGCAAACGCACAACCGACGGGGGGAAAATACCGGAAACGCCACTAAATATTGTGGTAAAGGAGCGCGCTATGAAGATTTTGGAGGAGCGTATCTTGAGAGACGGAAAGGTAAGACCCGGAAACATTCTCAAGGTGGGCGGATTTCTTAATCATCTTATAGACCATCAATTGTTGGACGAGATCGGGAAGGAAATTTCTGCGCTCTTTTGCGGGGAAAATATCACTAAAATTCTAACTATAGAAGCATCGGGCATAGCCATAGCGTGTGCAGCAGCACACTATGTGAATGCGCCGGTGCTTTTTGCTAAGAAAAGTAAGACGATAAATATCTCAAACGATTGTTACCACGCAGAAGTTTATTCCTATACTCATCAGGTTTCAAAAACCATCATGGTTGAAAAGGACTTCATCTCAAAAGACGATAGAGTCCTTATCGTTGACGATTTTCTTGCCAACGGCGCGGCGATCGCCGGGCTTATGAGCATTGTCGAGCAAGCGGGCGCAACGCTCGTGGGATGCGCGGTGGCTATCGAAAAGGGATTCCAAGGCGGTGGAGACGAGCTTCGCCAAAAGGGAGTCAAGGTTGAAAGCCTTGCGATCATCGACTCTATGGAAGACGGCAAAATCGTGTTCAGACAACAATGACGTTCCCGTCGCAAGACGTGAATATAAAACGACAACAATAATATGCCCAACGGCAAACAAAGGAGAAACGCATGAAAAAGAAAGTACTCGCAATCGTATTGTGCTTGGCAGTCGTGACCGCATTGGTCTTTGGTTTGGTTGCTTGCAACAATGATGAAGAGGCAAAAGAGCTCGAATTGCCCGCATTCGAAGGAATCGTCAATCCGGACTATTCAAAAGTCGAAATCAAAAATGATTTCAAGATCGGTATCATCTGCTTGCACGATGACTCTTCCACTTATGACAAGAACTTCATCGACGCTGCAAACAAAGCTATTGCGGAGCTTGGTCTCACAAAAGCAAACGTTATCTTCAAAACCAACATCCCCGAAGATTCAAAATGTAAAACCGCAGCAGAAGAACTCGTTGCAGCAGGTTGCGACGTTATCTTTGCAGACTCCTTTGGCCATGAAAAGTTTTTGTTGGAAGTAGCAAAAGCTAATCCGAATATCCAATTCTGCCATGCAACCGGCGTCAGTGCAGAAGCAAGCAAACTTGCAAACTTCCACAACGCATTTGCATCCATCTATGAAGGCAGATACCTTGCAGGCGTTGCAGCAGGTCTCAAACTCAACGAAATGATTGCAAACGGCACCATCACCGCAGAGCAAGCAAAAATGGGTTATGTCGGCGCATTCACCTATGCAGAAGTTATCTCCGGTTACACTTCATTCTATCTCGGTGCAAAATCCGTTTGCCCCAGCGTGACGATGGACGTCAAGTTCACGGGTTCTTGGTATGACCTTACTGCAGAAAAAGAAACCGCAGAAGCACTCATCGAAGGCGGCTGCAAGCTCATCAGCCAACACGCAGACTCCATGGGCGCACCGTCCGCATGCGAAAGAGCAGGCGTCCCCAACGTGTCCTACAACGGCAGTACCTTTGAGGCTTGCCCCGAAACCTTCATCGTTTCTTCCAGAATCGATTGGGCACCTTACTTCAAATACATCATCACTCAAACCGCACAAGGCAAAGCAATTGACACCAACTGGACCGGCACTTTGACAACCGGCAGCGTCGTGCTCACCAATGTCGGTAGCAAAGCGGCAGCTGAAGGCACCGTTGATAAAATCGTCGAAGTGAGAAAGAAACTTGCAAACGGCGAAATCAACGTTTTCGACACCAACAACTTCACGGTGAACGGTGCGAAAGTCACTTCCTTCAAGGCAGACCTTGACGGCGACTTCGTCGGCGAAACCGAAGTTTGCTATGACGGCATCATCAAGGAATCATTCCTTCGTTCTGCACCGTACTTCGATCTCAGAATTGACGGAATCAAACTTCTTAACGAAAAACTTGGCTAATTCTTAAAAAACAAAGCATAGCGGAGCGAAAACTCCGCTATGCCGATTTTTCGGCAAAAGCGCGCAAAGCGCATATTTTTATTTATGGAGATCGGCATGGAATATACTTGTGCTGTAGAAATGAAGGGGATTACAAAACGCTTCGGTGACGTTGTTGCAAACAGCAACGTCAATCTTGACTTGCGCAAGGGCGAAATCTTGTCTTTGCTCGGCGAGAACGGAAGCGGCAAAACAACCCTTATGAATATGCTTGCAGGCATATATTTCCCCGACGAAGGTCAGATTTTCGTGAACGGGGAAGAAGTCGTCATTCGCTCGCCGAAAGACGCTTTCGACAACCATATCGGAATGGTGCACCAGCATTTCAAGCTTGTGGACGTGTTTTCTGCTGCAGACAATATCATTCTCGGCGAAAAGGAAGAGAAGTTGCCTTTCAAGGAAGAAAAGCAACAAATCATCGAAGACGCGCTTGCAAACAACGCGGAATGCGACGAGTATGAAAAAGAAGAACACGACGGCGTTCTTGCATATCTCACCGCACCAAAAAGAATTACGGATAAAGAACTCAAAAGACGAATCTCGCTCCTGCCTTGGACAAGATTTGCAAGAAGTGCGCAATTCAACTGGCTCAGAAAGGATCGCGCAAAAGAATTGCAAAAGATTGCCGACAAATACGGGTTCGATATCGACTTAAACAAGAAAATATACGACATGTCCGTCAGTGAAAAGCAGACTGTCGAAATCATAAAAGTTTTGTATAGAAAGGCGGATATTCTCATCCTTGACGAGCCGACCGCCGTTCTCACTCCGCAAGAGATCACAAAACTGTTTTCCGTCATGCGCAAGATGAGAGAAGACGGCAAGTCAATCATCATCATCACGCATAAACTCAACGAAGTTATGGAAATCAGCGACAGAGTGGCGGTGCTCCGCAAAGGCGAGCATATCGCAACCGTCGACACCAACGATACCAACGAAAAACAACTCACCGAAATGATGGTGGGCAAGAAAGTGGATCTCAACATCGAAAGAGCAACTCCGCACGACGTTGAAGACAGATTGGTTGTCGAGCATCTCTCTGCTGTCAACCACGAAGGCGTCAAAGTGCTTGACGACGTTTCGTTCACGGCTCGCTCGGGCGAGATTCTCGGCATTGCGGGCATCGCGGGAAGCGGTCAAAAAGAATTGCTCGAAGCAATTGCCGGACTTCAAAAACTCAACAGCGGCGACATCATCTATTTCGATCCGTCAAAAAACGACGAAAAAGTGGACTTGCGCTCCAAGACTCCCGTTCAAATCAGAGAGCTTGGCGTTAGACTCTCGTTCGTCCCCGAAGACAGACTGGGCATGGGGCTTGTCGGCAATATGGATATCACCGACAACATGATGCTCCGCTCGTACAGAAAGGGCATCCCGTTCTTCCTTGACAGAAAGAACCCCAAAAAACTTGCAGAGCAAATCGTTGACGAGCTTCAAGTCGCAACGCCCAACACGCAAACTCCCGTCAGACGTTTGTCGGGTGGCAACGTGCAAAAGATCCTTGTCGGACGTGAAATCGCGGCAGCCCCCACGGTATTTATGGCGGCGTATCCCGTTCGCGGACTTGACATCAACTCGTCTTACACCATATATCATCTTCTCAACGAGCAAAAAGAGAAGGGCGTGGCGGTCATATTCGTCGGTGAAGACCTTGACGTGCTTATCGACCTTTGCGACAGAATCATGGTTATTTGCGGCGGCAAAATCACCGGCGTCATCGATGGCAGACGAGCAATAAAAGAGCAAATCGGCTCGCTTATGCTCGGCAGAGAAATCGCCGAAAACGATGAAAACAACAAGGAGACAGCGCAAAATGAAGCAGAATAGAGAGCCTTTGGTTCACCTTGTAAAAAGAGACAACATTGCGCCGTGGAAACCGTGGGTTATCAGAGCGGCAACCATTGTCGGCGGCTTGATTTTCATTTGCTTGCTTTGCTTTGCGGAGTTGAAAATATCTCCTTTCAAAGTTCTCAAGTATATGTTTGTCGGCTCGTTCGGTTCAGAGCATAACGTGCTCGTTTTGTTCAGACAAATGTCACTTTTGCTCATCATCGCGCTTGCGATAACACCTGCCTTTAAGATGCGATTTTGGAACATCGGCGCAGAAGGTCAAGTGCTTATCGGCGCGTTCGGCGCATGCGCATGTATGTTCTATTGCGGCGGCAAAATGTCGGATGCGGGACTTATCGTGCTTATGTTCTTCGTGTCCATTGCGGCAGGCATCGTTTGGGCGGTTATTCCTGCTCTGTTCAAAGCCAAGTGGAACACCAACGAGACGCTTTTTACGCTTATGATGAACTATATCGCGCTACAAATCGTGTTGTATTTCATCAAAGTTTGGGTGCCGGGCGGCACGGGTTCGCTCGATCCCATCAAATACGGCAACCTTCCGCCAATCGCAGGCGGCGACTATTATTTCACAATCATTTTCGCCGCAATCATAACCGTTGCAATGTTCTGCTATTTGCGTTTCAGCAAGCACGGATACGAGATCACGGTTGTGGGCGAGAGCGTGAACACCGCAAAATATATCGGCATCAACGTCAAAAAGGTCATCATCAGAACGCTCATTCTTTCGGGCGCGATTTGCGGCATTGCAGGATTCTTGATCGTTGCGGGCGTTGACCACATGGTCAGCAAAAGCACCGTCGGCGGACAAGGCTTCACGGCGGTTTTGGTCAGTTGGCTTGCGCAGTTCAACCCGATTGGAATGATTTTCACGTCTTTCCTTGTCGCATTTCTCACTCGCGGAACGCAGGAAGTCATGACAAGCGCGGGCATAACCAACAATTTCTTTGCGCAAGTGGTCACGGGCATCATGTTTATCATCATCTTGGCAAGCGAGTTTTTGATCAGATACAAAGTCGTGTTCAAGAAGAAAAACAAAGACGCAACTTCATCGACAGATGCTCCAAAAGATGAGTGCGTAGAGCAAATAGAAACCGAAATAGAGACGGAAACCGTCGATATCGAACAAGTCGCCGACCAAACGCAATTGGCGGACAACTCCGCAGAAAATCCCGAGACTGCATCAGACAAGGGGGTAAACTGATATGTTTGTAAAATTCTTGACAAGCGCAATCGCGTTGAGCTCCGTGTTCCTTTACGGCTCAACCGGTGAAATTATCGTCGAAAAAGGCGGACATCTTAATCTCGGTATCCCCGGCATCATGAGCGTCAGCGCGGCAGTCAGCGTGCTTGTCGAATACGCGCTCATAAAGGGCATGGGCACAAGCGCACCGGCTTTGCTTGTGATTATACCCATCATCGTAGCATTTATCGTGGGCGGTCTTATGGGGTTGCTATACAGCTTTCTCACCGTCACGCTCAGATGCAATCAAAACGTCGTCGGTCTTGCGATGACCACTCTCGGCGTCGGACTTGCGGGCTACTACATGACAGGCGCAGGCTCAAAGATCATGATCGTTGCAAGAGCAAGCAAATATTTCTCCACGCTCTTCGATGTGTCGGGTGGCGGCGCATTTGCCAAAATATTTTTCTCGCACGGTATTCTCGTGTATCTTGCAATCATCATCGCCGTCATCGCGCAAATCGTGCTTAGCAAGACCAGAACGGGACTCAATCTCCGCGCCGTCGGTGAAAACCCCGCAACCGCGGATGCTGCCGGCATCAACGTTTCAAAATATAAATATGTCTCAACCGTCATCGGTTGCGGTATATCCGGTTTGGGCGGTCTCACTTGCGTCATGGACTATATGGGCGGCAACTGGGAATACGTTCTCGAAGGCTTTGGCTGGCTCTCCATTGCACTCGTTATCTTCACGCTTTGGAAACCTGCCTTGTCCATTCTCGGCTCAATCATCTTTGCAGGTTTGTACATCGCATCATTCTACGTTGAAGGGATCTCTTTTGCGCAAATCGAACTTATCAAACTCTTGCCTTATGTTGTCACCGTTCTTGTGCTTATCATCACCAGCATGATAAACAAGCGTGAAACACAAGCACCTGCGGCGCTGGGGCAGTCCTATTATCGCGAAGACAGATAAAAATCGACGCAAATTTAAGAGCATTGCTTTTTGGCAATGCTCTTTTTGTTTGCTAGATTTTTATCTAGCTAACCGCGCCGAAAATCTTCGCTATCAGTCCAGTCACGGACAAAAACTCCTGCCGCAATTTCGCAAGATTGTCGGCTTGGTGATTGTAGGGTGGGACACCCACACCCGAACAA
>ERZ780168.80-NODE-80-length-97255-cov-68.334012_pt1 | contig 97255 bp, 77 predicted proteins | sample MGYA00510981_ERZ780168 | MGnify/ENA primary metagenome ERZ780168 (study PRJEB29588, sample SAMEA2158769) | human gut metagenome | biome: human gut; feature: human-associated habitat; material: faeces | place: Denmark | collected 2008/2010 ...
TGGAACAGTCGTCAATCAGGAAGTCTGCCCAATGCTTCTTTTTAAGGGCTGACTATTTACCGTGGGTGTCGGTCGTGCGAGCCAATCCTTGCAGGTAGATGCCCATGTTCTGCTCATCCTTATACTTACAGTCGTCAAGGACAAGACTGTTGACCGGATTGCCGTCCTTGTCTCGCTGAACAGCAGACTGATACTTGGCAGCGTCTTCCTTCATCCGTGCGATAGCCGCCTCATTGTTGGCGATGTCGTGGCTGATGGTCTGGAGTCTGAAACGGGAGTCTCCGATGCCCTTGTTGAAGGATTTGCGCTCACTCTCCAATGCCGCTATGCGCTTTTCGAGTTTCGCTTTCTCCAACAGGTCGGTGTTACCGCTGAGTATAGCCATGTATTCCGAGAAGTTCATGCCGTTCTTCTCGTCCATTGCTCCCTCGTCGATGGTTCTGGCTCCAAGTGCGCCGGATTTGAGCTGGTCTATGAACGTAGCCTTGCAGTGGAGAAGATTGAACTTGTAGGAGTCCAGCGATTTCTCGACGGCATAGATGATTACATCCACCTTATTATCAGCGTATAATTTGGCAATCTCGTTGCCGGCTCGTATGGCTCTGCCGTCACGTTGTGTCAAATCGCTTGGACGCCAGGGTGTATCGCAATGATGAATCGCAACACACCTTCTTTGAGCGTTGACTCCGGTACCTAACATAGAAGTCGAGCCGAAAAGCACACGCACATCGCCGTCGTTCATAGCCTGAATGACAGCCTTTCGGCTACGCTCTGTCTTACACTCCTGAATGAATCGTATCTCATGCGCGGGAATACCGTAATCCTCTATCAGCTTGCGCTTAATTTCTGAATATACGTTCCACTCGCCGGGCTTATATGTCGATAAATCGCTGAATACAAACTGTGTGCCACGCTGTGCGTCATATTTGTGATAATATTCCGCTATCATCCGCGCGCAGTGGCTGGCCTTGTTATTGGGGTCATCGCCATATTCAGGGTCAATCATACGCATATCAAGAGCCATCTTTCGGGCATAGTCCGTGGCAATGAGCATCTTCGCCTTTTCCTCGGTCTCAGACAACGGCGCTCTGCCGAGAATTGTAGCATCTCCGGTTTTGGCAAACTCCATCAGCTTTTGGATAAAATCCTCCTGCGCCGGTGTCGGAGGGATATTGTGGAGTATCTCATTCTTATGCGGCCGGTCAACTCCTACATCTTCAGCCGTTCTATAATCGGTAATTTCATTATAGAAAGCCGCCAACTCCGGCACTTTGATAAAGTACCTGAAACGCTCCTTTTGGACAATATTATTCGTGACATTGAACTCGAAGTCGGTAGTTTTCTTTGCGAAGATTGCGGCCCACGCATCGAAGCAGCGGATCTCCTGCCTTTCAAGTTCATTCGGGCGCAGATACTTGAACAGCAGATACAGTTCAGTCAGGCTATTGGATATGGTGGTACCACTGAGAAAAGTAGCACCCAAATCCTTGCCTGTACGCTCCTGAATAGTGCGTATGGCATATAACAGATTGAGTGCCCTCTGGCTTCCCTCGCTGTTGCCCAGACCCGCCACACGGTCATGTCGGGTGTTGAACATAAGGTTCTTGAACTGGTGCGACTCGTCCACAAAGATATGGTCTATACCCATCTGCTTGAAGTCAACGACGGCATCCTTGTTCTGCTCCATCTGATACTGTATGGTGGCAATCTTGGCTGTCAGGTTCTCCTTACGCTTGATAAGACCTTTGAGCATACCACGCGACACATCATGCCCTTGTTGCTTCACCACTTCAAGGTTTTCCTCAACCGTGTCAAGCTCTGCCTGAAGAATCTGCTGCTGCATCTCCGGCGACTGCGGAATCTTGCCGAATTGGTCGTGCGACATTATCACGCAATCGTAGTCGTTGTTCTTGATCTGATTGAAGAAGTTGACGCGGTTTTCCGCTTTGAAACTCTTTTCATCGGCGAAAAGGATGCGGGCATTTGGATAAGCTGACTGATAGGTCATGGCTATCTCGGCTACATTGGCTTTCAAGCCGATAATCATCGGTTTATGAGCCAGTCCGAGACGCTTCATTTCATGCGCTGCAATGCACATTATCAGCGTTTTACCCGTTCCAACCTCGTGGTCGCAGATGCCGCCTCCGTTCTGTTTCAGCATCCATATACAGTCCTTCTGGCTCTGATAAATGGAGCTTATTCCATAGCGGTCGCCAAGGATTTTCATGTTCAAATCAGGGAAGGTCTGATGGCTACCGTCATACTGAGGTCTGACGAAGCAGTTGAATTTGTTGTTATACAAATCCACCAGCCTTTCCTTGAACTCCGGCGATTGAGCCTCCAGCCATTCCGAGAAACCGTTGCGGATTTCATCAATCTTGGTATTGGCGAGTTGGATAGCCTCGTTGTCCGGCACTTTGATGTCGTGTCCGTCCTCATCCTTACCGATTGACTTCTTTATGTCAGGTATGGTATTGTGAAGAGCGTGTTTAAGAAGGCTCATACCGTCATAGACCCGGTAGTAACCCCTGACACAGAATTCCTCCCAGATTTTCATGTTCTTGCGGGAAGCGTCACATGAATACTCGTCCATCGAGGATGAATAGGCAATCCTTATGTCGGTTTCATAGAGATGGCTCATGTAGGCTGAGTATATCCCGGTCGGGATCCATCGCTCACCGAAGTTGAAATCAAGCTCATCGAACTCGATACGGCGGGGCCGGGCTTCCTCCAACGCTTTGAGGGAATCCTGCGACATGGCGATGAACGGCTCTATGCCGTCATAGCCGGGAAAGTCCTTGATACGTTCTTCCTCACGGTCAATCCATGCCTTGACCGCCTCGGCTTTGGCAACTACATTACCGGCTATGAAGCGGTCTTTTATCTCATAATTGCTCACAAGGGGATTGTAATATATGTGTCCTTCAAGGTTTTCAACCATTGCGTCCTCATCCATATCCACAAGTGAAGACATATATTCAAGATTGACCTCGCCGTATTTGTTGAGCGACGCGGTCAGTGCCTCCATCGGAGTATCGACCGAAGTAACCTCGTCAACGGCGAATGAAACAGGATGGTCGAAGATGTCAGCCTTGACAAACTGACCGTTTTCGCCGCGCTCCAACGCCAGTGCGTCACGACCGTTGGCGTCCATCATTATGAATTTGACATTCTGTTTCTCGTTCAGGTTGCCATACTTGGCTACAAACTCATCGTAATAATAATTGAGGTGTTCACGTAAATGTTCCGACGGCTCGTGGGTCTCCGCCTCGTAGTTGTAGAGCTGCTGATAGGTCTCCGAAAGAGTGACATACAGCATGGCGCGTTTCTCCTGCTCCGGTTTGAGGTTGAGGGGTGTGAATGTCGCTCCGGTCTTGCGAACATCGGAGAGAAAGCCTACCATGCCGTCGGCAACGACCATTGAGCCGTTCTTGTGAAAGAACTGAATATCCTCCGAGAACGGACGCGGCGACATATCGCGCTCGATAGGAATAGCCGTAACTTTCGGCTGGCGGGCACGACCACCGGGAATGAAATCGCCTTCGGTCTTTTCGATATAAGTTTCTCCGGGGGCAATTCCGGCGGCTTGTGCCGCTTCCTGAGATTCCTTTTCAAGACGCATCTCCTCCATCTGACGATGGGCAATCGACATCATGGCTTCATAAAAGCCATTGATGGGGGGATTGTCGTCCCAGTTCAACGAGCCATAGAACTCAAGCTCCTTATCAGTCAGTTTACGGAATCCTGATGATTTTATCGGCTTTGCCTTGGTTGCAGGATTGGCAGGCTTCGGCTTCTCCTCCGGCTTTTGCATCTGCTGACGACGGTTGTTTTTCTGCTGAATAGGCTCCAGTTCTCCGAAAAGATTGTATGCGAACAGTCGAGGGTCAGGATTGTCCGAATAATCCGGCCTACCGTCGGTCTCTATCTCTTTGGTGGGTTCCGGCTTCGACGGCTCGACAGGTTTAGGTTCTGTTTTAGACGACTGGTTAGGCGTAACCGTTTCGACTACTTTCTGTTTGGAAGTCCTTTTCAGTTTCGGGTCTTCCAACTGCTCACAAATAGCCACACGTTTGCCGGCCCGCACAAGTTTGGGCAGATATGTGTCGAGCGCGTGATGCGGAAATCCGGCCAATTCGATACGGTTGTCAAGACCGTTCATCCGGCGCGTCAGAGTGATACCCAGTATCTCCGACGCTTCAACCGCATCCTTGCCGAAAATCTCATAGAAATCACCCACACGAAATAGAAGGATGGCATCGGGGTGTTTCTTTTTCATCTCCTGATACTGTTTGAGCAAAGGCTCATTTCTCTGCTCAATCTTCTCGGCAAGTGGATTTTGTTTCGGTGCTTCCGGCTTGACTTCGGGTGTCGGCGTAGGTGTCGGCTTTACAGGGTCCGGCGTAGGCGGCTTGATACCATTTGAATTATATAATTCCAGATTCAGGCGCAGACGCAGCGACTCATCCAGCGCAGTCCGCAAATCGTGGGCTATGCCGTCAACACCACCTTCGTGCTTGTAGATGATAGCAGGTTTGCCGTAAGGGTCTGTTCCGACTTTTGCATCGGTGCATATCACATTCTGGGGAAACGCCTGAAAGAATTTGTTACCGGGAACTTTTGTACCACGATCAACAACAGACTGAATGAAAAATTCCTCGTCTGCCGATAACGCTTTCTTACCGGTGTGCTTCTGGAGAATAATTAGGTCGGATCCCGCATCCGTTCCGGCATTATCGCTGAAAGTGTTGTTGGGAAGACGCAATGCTGCCACAAGGTCGGCACGCTTCACAAGCTCCATCCTCACGAAAGGACTGCCCGCGTTCATCACACCCTGGGATGCTATGAAAGCGACAAGTCCACCCTCGCGCACTTGGTCGAGTGCCTTCAGAAAGAAATAATTGTGGATTGTCTTGGTAGCCTGACGATAGGCAACATCCTTGCTTACGGCATACGCCGGGTCTGCGACAGCGAAATCCCCGAAAGGAACATTGGAAGCAGCGACATCGAAATATCCGTTGAAATCGCGCTCAATCTTCTCAAAACCCTCTATGCGTGTAAGAATAGACGGATGCAGAGCCGAAAGGATTTTGCCCGTAAGCAAATCTTTTTCGTAGGCAAGCACCTCCGCGCCGGGATACCTATCATTGCGCAGAAACGAGTCGATGAAAGCCCCCTGACCGGCAGACGGTTCAAGGAAACTTCTCACCTCAATCCCGGAATTTTTCAGAGCATCCGAAATGGCGTCAATGACCGGTGCCGGAGTATAGAACGCCGTCAGAACGGATGCTTTGAGCGAGTCCATGTACCCGGCAAACTCCCTATCATCCTTAGAATAATCATGGATGATGCGACGCAGTTCCACGGTCGGCGCAAACAGCTCGATGTCGGATTTGCTCCACTTGGCAGCATCCTCCAAATCGTTGGCGTCGTTGAGGATACATTTCAGACCTCCAAATCCGGCATACTTGCGCAGCACAGCTATTTCCTCAGCAGTCTGCGCTCCACACCCGGCCACTCCAAGACGAAAGGCAAGCCTTATCGCCTCGATGTTGTCGCGCATTGTCTGTAACTTATTGTAGGCCATTGTCGGAAAGATAGATTACGATTCTGCCCACAATCTCGGTTTCCATCAATTCAAGGTCAAGGGCATCAACGCCTATCGCCATACGGTCAACGCCGTCGAACAGGTCGGGAATATCCGTCATAACCTGATTTGTCCAGTATTCGACAGCTATTTCACTGTCAAGGTCGATGGTGTCTCCGAAATTCTCAAGGATAAGTTCCGATACCGTGTTATACTCCGATTCTCCGATATTGGAGAAAAGCACGGATATGGCCTCTGCCTCAGCCATCGGCACATTGGCTCCGTTGCGCCGCGCATTTTCAAAGGCATCGAGTGCGGCGATAGAGTTGGCGATAATCTGGGGATGGTCTGGATCAACCTGATATTTGTTGAGCTGGAGATACTGCAACAAATAGAAATAGTAGTAATTGAAGTCAGTAAGACTTCGGTCAAGTTCTAACATGATTGTGGATATTTAGTGGTTGGTGATTACTTTGGGTCGAACAGGTGGCGCAGTGCCGGGTCTGACATTATGCGCTCTTTCTCGTCGGCGATGATTTGGATCACATCGGCTTTCACCTGCTCGTAGTTGCGCTGGATAATCGCTTTCATACGGGATTTGTCCGGGGTGTCGTCCTTGAAATCGGTGAGTATGGGTATAGGCTTGTAACGGTCGGTTTCTGCTTTGACTTTTTTACTGTCAATGACAATCTCGGCATGAAATATCTTCTGGTCTATGCGCTCGTTGATGTTGTCACAAACTGCGCCTACGAACATTCCCTGTGTCAGAGTGGAAATCTTGCTCGGCGGGATAAGACTGTCCATCTGCGTGTTGATGGAGTGGCTCACATCCTGACGGTTTATCGAGATAGACTGCCGTTTCTGGAGAACTTTGCCGAAACGCTCTGACAGTGTCTTGGCGGTTTCTCCCACGACCTGCCCGGAGAATATGTTGCCGACGGTATTCATCACAACTGCTGCTTCCTTGTCACCGTAGTCGCGTTTTAGCTGAGAGAAGTCCTGAAAGCCGAGGCAGACGGCAACCTTGTTGCTTCGGGCGGTGGCAATGAGATTGTCGAGGCCCTTGAAATATATGGTCGGGAGTTCGTCTATAAGAACACCGCTTTTCAGCATACCTTTCTTGTTTATGATTTTGACGATACGGGAGTTATACAGTCCGAGTGCCGCGCCATATATGTTCTGGCGGTCGGGATTGTTGCCCACGCACAGGATTTTCGGCTCTTTCGGATTGTTGATGTCGAGCGTGAAATCATCGCCGGTCATTACCCAGTAAAGCTGCGGTGAAATCATACGCGACAGCGGGATTTTCGCCGACGCGATTTGTCCCATCAACTGCTCAGCTGCTCCACCTTGCCATGCGTCCATAAACGGCGACAGGTAGTTTTCCAGCTCCGGGTAGCTCGTGAGAATAGGAAATAAATCCTCGTATCTTCTATTCAAAAGCTCGATGGCATGGGGAAAAGTACAGTGTATTCCTCCTTTGTAGAGTTTTAAGAAATAGATAATTGCCGCGAACAGCACAATCGGTGACTCTACAAAGAAATCTCCCTGTTTTTGCACCCAATTTCGGTTCAGGTTCATCATTATGGTATAACTGCTCTCGTATGCGTCTGCAATATCGGTCATAAAGTCCGGGTGTATCGGATTGCATCGGTGGCTACGCTCCGGATCGTCGAAATTTATCATGTAAAATTTCGGCTTTACTTTGCCGTAACCGTCCTTATGCGTCAGCAGGTGGTTATATGCTATCTCGCTCAAATCCGGGCTTTTGAAGTCATAGATATAGCCGCTGTAACCTTTCTCTATCATCTGTTTGATAAATGAGTTGATTACGGCGTAAGACTTGCCGGAGCCGGGTGTGCCAAGCACGATTGTGGCGCGGAACGGGTTGACTACATTTATCCAGCCCTTGTGCCATTTCTTCTCAAAGTAGAATCTGGTCGGCAGGTTTATGGAATATTCGTTGTCCATCAGTTCTGTTTCCTGCATGAAGCTCTCGTTCTCGTCGTTGAAACGGTCGTCCATCATGTTGTTCTTCAGCATACGCCCCGCCCATATACCGCCCATCATCAGGCAGATGTAGCCCGTGACGGTGGTGATTATATAGGTGTAGCGCATACCGGCGTCGAGTGTCCACCAGTTCAGCAGGAACAGCACACAGCCTATGGCGAGTGTCACGCCGATGTGCCGCCATGTGATGTTCTCGCTTCTTACGCCTCTGGTGCCGAAGCACGACAGTCCGAGAAGCAGCAGCGCGAAAAGTTTGGCGTTGAAGGTGGTGTTGAAAAGTCCGCAGGTACGGTTGAAGTTGGCGCAGATCTTATAGACGGTCGAATAGAACCAGCCGCTGTCCACGGTTTCCACGCGGGTGAACCAGTAAAGGTTGGCGACAACCAGCACGATACTGACTGCCCGCAGGAAGTCCATGATCTTCGCCAACGCTCTGAGGTCGTCCTCTTGTTGGCTCATAATAAAAAGTGGGATTAAAGATTAAAATTTTGGTCTGTGACCTTTTTTCTTCTTTCGCTGCATACGGCGGCGGAATTCTTCCTCGTCGGGATTGAACGACTGCCCCGGCTGGAACAGGTCAAGCCCCGGAAGCGTGAAGCCACTTTCGCTGTAATCAGTAGTGGAAGAATGAGTGGCGGCCGATTGATGCTGGCTGCCTGCGGTGTGTTGCTGCCAATCCGACGAAGTCTGAGTGTCGATGTTCTGGGATTGAGAATCCGAATGGGTGTCGGTGTTCTGCTCCGGTTCCGTCACAATAACGGGTGTGTCGGGAATCGGCACATCGATTGTCGGTTGCATCTGCGGATTGTTGAAACGCTCGTTAAGGGCGTTTGCCGAGAACTGCTTGCCGAGTCTGGAACCGTTCAATACCGTCATGGTGTTGTGATCTATGAACGTAACGCCGTATATACGTCCCTCGTCGGTGTGACGGAAAACAACATCTATGCCGCAGTCTTTTAATTTGGCTGTAAAATCATCCTTACCCGTTGATTGGGCGAGGCAGTCCGCAACCTTGTGTTTAGTGGGTGTAATGTCGATCTTGTCCTTAGCTTTCTCGAAACGGCTGTCAATCGCCGTTCTGCTTGCGAATTTGCCGAGGCGCGACGCCTTGAACGGATTGGCAATCACCTTGCCTTCATCATCGGTGGCGAAATACACCAGACCGTGATACTCACGACCGTTAACCCTGCCGTCGGTCTGCTCACACCTTATATTATATAAGGAAAGAACGGCGTTATACTCGCCCATCGTCTGAAACTTGTATCGCATACCGACCATTTTGACGGTGTTGGCAACCTGACGCTTGATGTCGCCGGAGGGGTCAACCTTCTTGATCGGCATATCGGGAGTGATTTTCTCACGCTCAGCAACTTTCAGCCCATACTCCTTCTCCAGCTCGCGGCACACTTTCTTGTTTTTGTAAAAGTTGTTGCGGTCGGATATACAGCGTCCGTCAGTACCGACACGGAGCGCGACTATGTGAACATGGTGCCGGTCGATGTCGGAATGTTTGTAAATCATATACGGCATATCGGCAAAGCCCATCTTCTCCATATATTCATGCGCCAGACGGGTAAAATCGGTGTCGCTAAGAACATCGTCGGGGTGCGGATTAAGCGAAATGTGCATCATCGGTCGCTCTGTGCGGGAAGATGTAGGAATCCAGCGCATGAAGTCCTCGTATGCACGATGAATATCAACTGAGCCGCTGCCGTCATTGTATATTTTGTTGGTGTCAAGCAGCCGGCCTTTCTCCTTGTTGATTTTCTCGCCGTTATAGGTCAACGCGCCATAGAGCGAGTTGCCTATCGAGATTTTAGCGACCATTGTTCATCGAATTTCTGTGCGAGTGCGACAATCTCGCTGTTTACCTTTACCAGCTCGATAGTCAGTTTCTCCAGTTTGTAAAGAGCCGACATTGCTTTTTTCTCGGTGAAGTTCTCGCGCAGTGTCTTTACCACGTTGTCGTATGAAACGCCGAGTGTGCGGAAAAGTGAGTTGAACGACGACAGCTTGTCGATGAACACACGGGTGTTCTCGTCAATGGTATAGACCTTAAAAGGCTTCTGAAATATGAAATTCTTAATGAACGCGCCCTTGCTTTCAAGACCGGAACGGTCGAACATGGCGAGGAAGCGGGCGTTTTCCTCGGCATTGAACCGCACTACATAGCGGTTTACAGACGGGTCTGTCTTGGGGCGACGGCCCCCTTTGCCTGAAATCTGAGTCATAATTATGTGGATTAAGTGGAGGTATCGCATAGCGACATGACAGGCCAACGCAGTTTCACCGTATGGATTTACGACTTTGGAGTAAATCTTCCCCATGTTCACATGGCAAGTGTTTTCCGTGGCACGAACTTCGATTCGTGTGCCGGGAAACATAACTTGCAATGTTCATGTGGACATCCCTCCTAATATGAAATAAGGAAATGACTTTATCGGATATGCCCGGTTATATTCCGACCTGTGTGTTTCCCTGATTCCAATGCGCCGGATGGTGCCTGTTATCGTTATGCTTCCATAAATTTACAAAAAATCGGGCGCAATTCCTAACAACCGGAGAAAATTTTGTGAGCTTTATTTCCCGGCGATGGAGCCGGTGCCGATGCGCAAAAAAAATATGCACGGCGAAATGTTAAAAATTCAGCCGAATTTTTCGGACATAGCCGGACATACCTGGACATAGCCGGACAATGCTCTTTATCCCAAGAAATTGGCTTATTTTCAGATTTGCCAATTTGCAGAATTATTTGTTCCTTTGTGTAGAGATTGACAGTTAAACCTGCCTTCAAGGAGTTCAACTTACCGATATTATTATAGAACTATCCATTGAACTGCAAGTATGATTTTCAATCTGTCTTGAGAACATTATTTTTATTGATGGATATATCTGTTTTTAGACAAATCTGTATCCTTCCTTACAGTTCAACTTATAGATATGGAATTGGAACTGTTTAATGAACGATAAAGATACAGTCTTATAGATTTATGTATCTGCAATATTATTTACTGTTTGATTGACAAATTTATTTATCTATAATTCATAGCTTGATGGCTTCAAGGCTTGACAGCTATGGTGACAGGCACCACTAATCTCCACATCCAAACCCGAACCAGACATGACTGACGAACCCAAACATTCCCGGCTTACTTAGCCGATGCCCTCCCGACAGCGGAGGACGGCCGTTCCCTGCGGCATAGAAAGCTGTCAATCCACCCCGCATAGTATAATGCCGGCACTGATTCGCGCCGATGGAAGCCCGGTCTATCCGTGTCAGAAGATACGCTGACGGCCAAAGCTATGCACCCACCACTACATCCAAATCCAAATTAAATTCTATGACAGACCCCAAATTTGTCGCTTTCTCCACCCAGAAAGGGGGAGCAGGCAAAACCACTCTGACCGTTTTGGCGGCGAGTTACCTCTACTATGTGAAGGGGCTTAAAGTCCTTGTCGTGGACTGCGACTATCCGCAGTACAGCATCGAAGAGATGCGCCAGCGTGACAAAGACCTGATTGAGTGCAGCCCCCAGTTCAAGAAACTTTTTTCCGACTATCTGCGCCAGACTAAACTCGCGCCTTATCCTCTCTTGACGGCAAAGCCGGAGGAGGCTATGCAGAAGGTACGCGACATCATCGAGGACGGCAACGATATAGACATCGTTTTCTTCGACCTGCCAGGCACGGTCAATAACCGTGGTGTCGTCAACATTCTCAACTGCATGGATACGGTTATCGTGCCCGTCGCAGCCGACAAGGTTATCCTTGAAAGCTCACTCGCCTTCGCCCTGAAGATACAGGAGTGGCTCACTACCGGACGCACACAGGTCAAACAGATGTATATGCTCTGGAACCTCGTCGATGCACGCGAGAAAACAGACCTCTACGACCAGTATGAGGCCGTTTTCGAGGAATACGGTCTTATGACGCTTAAAACCAAGATCCCGGATACCAAAAAGTATAGGCGTGAAGGGTCAAAGACGCTCAACCGCGCCGTGTTCCGCTCGACGGTTATGCCGCCGGACAAGACACTGCTAAAAGGAACCCGCCTGCCGGAACTTACCGATGAATTGCTCGACTTACTCAAACTCTGACCGATATGGCAAAGAAATATGAGTCGGAAATCGATCCCGATGAGTTCATCAGGTCATTCAGAGAGGAGTCCTCCTCTCTGTCAACGCTGAAAAGGAAGCCTAAAGAAAGTCCGACGCCTGACACACCCGATTCGACAGAAGACAGGGCTGCGTCCACCAAATCCAGTCACGCACCCTCGGAACAATCTTCTGCCGATACAAAACGGGAGGCACAGTTCCGTGAACGGTTTATCACGAGAACGACCTATCTGCGTCCACAGGTCAAATTCCTTATGGTAGAGATAGACCCGGTTCTGATTGGTAAAATCAAGAGGCTTATCGCTTTCGAGAACGGTTCCTGTTCCCTCAAATCCTATATCAACAATGTACTGGCATCCCATTTTGAGGAGTATGCCGATGTAATCAACCCCAAACTCTAACCAGCTATGCCCAAATCAGCATCAATCTCAACTATTTCCGACAGGAATTTCAGGGTAATACCGAAGGATGGCAGAAAAAATCCCGATGTTTCAACGCATATGGCTTCAAATGGTAAAGCCGTTATGGAAGCCGATGTATATGAAAACCCTTCTCTCCCGAATCGTACTCACGAATACATGGAACGATTCGTATATAACAATACGTATGCGGCTCCACAAGTCAAATACGTCACGACAGAGATAGACCCTGAAATTGTATGGAAAATACGTAGTATCCTGTTCGGCCGCAAGAAAGGGCGCGTATGCTCGCTAAAGGCTTTCATCAACAACGTACTGGCAGCCCATCTGGAGGAATATGCCGATGTTATCAACCAGCTTAAACTCTAACCAACTATGCCCAAATCCCCGTTTGTAACCATCAACGTGAATCCGGCCACTGACATAGATGTCAGAGCCGCCGAGGAGCGCAGGAAATATGCCGCCAAGTTTCTCCGGCCAGGCATTGTGCGCTCCAACACCAAAGTGTATATCTATCCCGAAGTCCATGCCGTCCTGAGCCGCATGGCAGACAGGTTCCGTGATACCGGCGCCTCCATCGGCTCGTATGTATCGGAGATCCTTCTCGACCACTTCGCCAACAACCGCGAGGTCATGGAAGGTCTCTATGACGAGAACAGCCAGCCTCTTTTCTGATGGAAACGCTGCTTATCATAGCATTGCTTGCAAGCAATGTGTGGCTTATCAGAAAAGTCCTGACAAAGCCGGATGTTCAGAGCGTCGGCAAAAATGAAAATGGCGCCGCGCCGGAACCACCGCCCGCAGATGAAGCTCCGCCTGAAGAAGTAGTAGGCAAAAGCTCCTTCGATGCCGACAAGTTCATGGACTCGTTCCGCGAAATCGCAAAGGAAGCCGCTACCGAAGCCGCAAGGGAGGTCGTGCCGCTTATAGTCATGGAACTCGGCAAACCCTCAGATGCCGGACTACCCGATACTCCCGAAGAAAAGCCGAGGATGCAAATCCCGCCCGAAAAGCTGGATGAGATATTCTCAACCCACTCCGTGAGTGAGCTTACCGGCGAAACTCCGCCTCCCGCCGAGGCAAATGCCGACGGTATAGACTTCGATGAAATGCAGACCGCCATGAAGGTGCTGAAAAATCAGCCTCACACCACTGAGGATGAACAGACTGCCCGACGGGTAGTTTCCGAACTTGAAGGCACCGAGATTATCGAATATGTCAAACTCGACCCGGTAGTGCGCAAACGCATACTGATGATTGAGTGTCAGTTGCCCGACATACCTGAAGATGCTCCGGCTCCGGCTGAGAAAACCGACGAGGCAATCGGTAAAGGCCGCAAGATTGTCTTTCATGCCGACATCGACACTACCGATATTGACGCCATCGACTTCAATATCCTTCACTGACCACCACTAAACCGCTTTAGCGCTTTGCTAAGGCAAAGAAATCCACAATCCAAATCAATTTATTTATGACTAAATTCTTCAAGTCGCTCTACAAGCGCATCGTGGAGTTTATGAACGCTCCCGGTATGCGCCGCCCTATGGCCGCCATGCTCACACTGATGATATGTGCCGCCAATCTCTATGCCGCCGGCAACGGTCTGGCAGGCATCAACGAGGCAACCTCGATGATGACCTCCTATTTCGATCCCGCCACGAAGCTGATTTATGCCATCGGCGCAGTCGTCGGTCTTATCGGCGGTGTCAAGGTCTATGGCAAGTTCAGCTCCGGCGATCCCGACACGAGCAAGACCGCCGCATCGTGGTTCGGTGCCTGTATCTTCCTTGTTGTCGCCGCCACAATTCTGCGCTCGTTCTTCCTCTAATCCATGCCGCTGATGGAATACTCTGTTAACAAGGGCATAGGCAGGACGGTCGAATATAAGGGGCTTAAAGCGCAGTACCTGTTCATCTTCGCAGGAGGTCTTATCGCCGATTTCATACTGTTCGTAATCCTCTATATGTGCGGGGTGCAGCAGGGTCTGTGCATAGGCTTCGGTGCCATAAGCGCGTCGGTGCTGGTGTGGTACACTTTCCACCTCAACGGCAAGTACGGCCAGTACGGACTTATGAAGCTCACATCGGTGAAATACCGTCCCCGATATATCATCAACCGTCTGCGTGTGCGCAATATATTGAAGGGAGGCTGCCGATGAGAAACATACTGAAAGCCACAACACTGGAGTCAAAGCTGCCGCTTCTCGCCGTGGAACACGGCTGTATCATCAGCAAGGATGCCGACATAACCGTGTGCTACGAGGTTACGCTGCCGGAGCTGTTCACCGTCACATCGCAGGAATACGAGGCTATGCACGCCGCATGGTGCAAGGCTATCAAGGTATTGCCCCGCTTCACGGTGGCGCATAAGCAGGACTGGTTTGTGTCGGAGAATTATAAGCCGGAACTGCAAAAAGATGATTTGTCTTTTCTTGACAGGAGCTTCGAGCGTCATTTCAACGAGCGTCCGTATCTGGCGCACAAGTGCTACCTGTATCTGACAAAGACCACAAAGGAGCGTATGCGACAGCAGTCCAACTTCTCCACACTCTGCCGTGGGCGTATCACTCCGAAGGAACTCAATCACGATATGATTGTGGGCTTCATGGAAGCCGTGGGCCAGTTCGAGCGCATAATCAACGACTCCGGATATATCTCGCTGCGCAGCATGGGTGACGATGAGATTGTCGGCACCGACAGCACATCGGGCATCATCGAGAGGTATCTCTTGCTGTCAACCGACGATGTAACCTGTCTGGAGGATATAGACCTGTCGCCGAAAGAAATGCGCGTCGGCGACAAGATGCTATGTCTGCACACCCTCTCGGACACCGACGACCTGCCAGGAAAGGTCAGCACCGACAACCGCTATGAACGCCTGTCAACCGACAGAAGCGATTGCAGACTGAGCTTCGCATCTCCCGTGGGTCTGCTCCTGCCGTGCAACCACATCTATAACCAGTATGTGTTTATCGACGACCACGACGAGAATCTGGCGAAGTTTGAAAAGACGGCGCGCAATATGAACTCGCTTTCAAGGTACAGCCGTTCCAACGCAATCAATAAGGAGTGGATAGACCGCTATCTGAACGAGGCACACAGCTATGGTCTTACATCAGTGCGCTGCCACTGCAACATCATGGCTTGGAGTGACGATGCCGAGGAACTGCGCCGGATAAAGAACGATGTCGGCGGTCAGCTTGCGACTATGGGATGTATGCCGAGGCACAACACCATCGACTGCCCGACGCTGTATTGGGCGGCTATGCCCGGCAACGAAGCGGATTTCCCTGCCGAGGAAAGTTTCTATACTTTCATCGAGCCTGCCGTCTGCTTCTTCACTGCCGAAACAAACTACCGTTCCTCACTCTCCCCATTTGGAATAAAAATGGTGGATCGCCTTACGGGTAAACCTGTCCACTTGGATATTTCCGACGAGCCGATGAAGCGCGGCATAACCACCAACCGCAACAAGTTCATTCTCGGCCCGTCGGGTAGCGGCAAGTCTTTCTTCACCAACCATCTGGTACGACAGTATTACGAGCAAGGCGCGCATATCCTGCTGATTGACACCGGCAATTCCTACGAAGGTCTGTGCAACCTTATCCACAACCGTACCCACGGCGAAGACGGTGTGTATTACACCTACACCGAGGAAAAGCCGATTTCTTTCAATCCGTTTTTCACCGAGGACGGGGTGTTTGATGTTGAGAAAAAGGACTCCATCAAGACGCTGCTTCTCACGCTCTGGAAGTCAGAGGACGACAGAGTTTCCAAAACGGAGAGTGGCGAATTAGGCTCCGCACTGTCGATGTTCCTTGAAAAGATGAAGAAAGACCGCGACATCGTTCCCTGTTTCAATTCTTTTTACGAGTTTATGCGTGATGAATACCGCGCAGAAATGGCACAGCGTCCTATCCCCATCTACAAACAAGACTTCGACATAGATAACTTTCTGACAACGCTGCGCCAGTATTATCATGGCGGCCGCTTTGATTTCCTGCTGAACTCCAGAGAGAACATCGACCTGCTTAACAAGCGTTTCGTGGTATTCGAGATTGACGCTATCCGCGACAACAAAGACCTGTTCCCGGTGGTGACAATCATCATCATGGAAGCCTTCATCAACAAGATGCGCCGTCTGAAAGGCGTGCGCAAGGTCCTTATCTGCGAGGAGGCTTGGAAAGCGTTGTCAACAGCGAACATGGCCGAGTATATGCGCTATATGTTCAAGACGGTGAGAAAGTATTTCGGTGAGGCTGTGGTGGTTACGCAGGAGGTTGACGACATAATATCGTCGCCGATTGTCAAGGAAACCATCATCAACAACTCCGACTGCAAGATACTTCTCGACCAGAGAAAGTATATGAACCGCTTCGACCAGATTCAGGAGTTGCTCGGTCTGACCGATAAGGAGAAAGGCCAGATTCTCAGTATAAATCTCTCTAATAATCCGAACCGATTATATAAGGAGGTGTGGATCGGGCTGGGTGGAACGCAGTCGGCAGTGTATGCGACAGAGGTATCGCCGGAAGAATACCTCGCCTATACCACCGAGGAAACGGAGAAGATGCAGGTACTCGCCCGCGCCCGTCAGCTCGGAGGCGACATCGAGGCTGCCATCAAACAGTTAGCAAACGAAAGGAGAGAAAACTGATGTATGAAAGTCAAGCAATCCCTAATATTCATCATTTCAGGTCTGTTCCTTTTCCTCGGCCTCCTCCTTGTATCAGCTTACCGGCTGTTTACAGCCCTAATCAGAATCATTGTGAGTATGGCTCACAGAATACGCTAAATCCACTTAATCCACAATCAAATGAAGCAATTAAAGTTTCTTTTCCCCTTAATCGCTCTGTGCCTTCTTTTAGGCACGGGCAGGGCTTCGGCCCAGTGGACTGTAATAGACCCGTCCAACATAGCGCAGTCCATCGTAAACAACTCTAAATCACTTGTGCAGGAGTCGCAGACGGCGACGCACATGGTGAAGAATTTTCAGGAAACTGTGAAAATCTACCAGCAGGCGAAGAAATATTATGACGCGCTCCAGTCGGTGAACAACCTTGTCCGCGATGCCCGCAAGGTGCAGCAGACAATCCTGATGCTCGGCAATATCTCTGGCTACTATGTCAACAATTTCCAAAAGATGCTGACAGACCCGAACTTCACCAGTGCCGAACTCTCGGCAATCGCTTCCGGCTACACCCGTATCCTTGAAGAAGCCAACGGTGTCCTCGGCGACTTGAAGCAGGTAGTCAATATAACTACACTGAGCATGACCGACAAAGACCGAATGGATGTCGTGGACGACTGCTACAAGGAGATGAAGCGTCTGATGAACCTCACGGCGTACTATACCAACAAGAACATCAGCGTGTCATACCTGCGCGCCAAAAAGAAAGCCGACACCAAACGTGTGGTGGCTCTCTATGGCGACGGCTCTGAAAAATACTGGTGATGCCTATGCTGTGCGCTATTGATTTTTCAAACCTCCACACCATTCTGCGCTCGCTTTATGACGAGATGATGCCTCTTTGCGAGGATATGGCGGGAGTGGCTCAGGGTATAGCCGGATTAGGCGCGCTGTTTTATGTCGCCTACCGTATCTGGCAGTCGCTGGCAAGAGCCGAACCGATTGATGTCTTTCCGTTGCTTCGCCCGTTTGTAATCGGATTCTGCATAATGTTCTTTCCTACCGTGGTATTAGGTACCATCAATTCCGTCATGTCACCGATTGTTCAAGGCACAGCCTCGATGCTCGAAGGGCAGACCCTCGACATGAAGAAGTACCGTGAGGAAAAAGACCGTCTGGAATACGAGGCGATGATGAACGACCCCTCGACCGCTTACCTCGTTGACGATGCCGAGTTTGACAGGCAGATAGACGAGTTAGGTGTGACGGAGATAGGCACTGCCGCCGGAATGTATATCGAGCGCGGAATGTATAAGGTCAAGAAGGCAATCCAGAATTTCTTTCGTGAGCTGCTGGAAATGCTCTTTCAGGCTGCCTCGCTCACGATTGACACGATTCGCACTTTCTTCCTTATTGTGTTGGCGATCCTCGGCCCTATTTCATTCGCTCTATCCGTATGGGATGGCTTCCAGTCAACCCTTACACAGTGGATATGCCGCTACATTCAGACCTATCTATGGTTGCCTGTGGCAGACCTGTTTTCGACGATACTGGCGAAAATACAGGTGCTGATGCTCCAGAACGACATTTCGGAACTGACTAATAATCCGAATGTTGACCTTGACGGGAGCAACACCGCTTATACGGTGTTCATGATTATCGGCATTATCGGGTACTTCACAATTCCGACTGTCGCAGGCTGGATCATACAGGCCGGAGGCGCAGGTAATTACAACCGTGCTGTCAACAATACCGCTATGCAGGTCGGCTCCGGTGCGGCAAGTGTCGCCGGTGGAGTGGCAGGTAATGTGGCAGGCAGAGCAGGTAAATTATTAAAGTAGAACTATGGAATTTAAGTCATTAAGGAACATTGAAACATCGTTCCGCCAGATACGCCTTTTCGGTATCGTGTTCGTTGCGATGTGTGCCGTTGTGGTGTCGGTAGCCATGATAATGGTGTTCAATTTCGCCGAAAGGCAGCGGGAGAAAATCTATGTCCTTGACAACGGCAAGTCACTGATGCTTGCATTGTCGCAGGATATGAGCCAGAACCGTCCGGCAGAGGCGCGTGAACACGTGCGCCGCTTCCATGAGCTGTTTTTCAACCTCTCGCCCGACAAATCGGCCATCGAGCATAACATCAACCGCGCTCTGATTCTCAGCGACAAGTCGGCATACAACTACTATACCGATTTCTCGGAGAAAGGTTATTACAACCGTATCATCGCCGGCAATATCAATCAGGTCGTGCAGGTTGACAGCGTGGTGTGTGACTTCAACACATATCCATATACCGCCAAGACCTACGCGCGGCAGATGATTATCCGCGAAAGCAATATGACGGAGCGCACTCTGATAACGGTATGCCGCCTTTCCAACGTGTCGCGCTCCGACGACAATCCCAACGGATTTATTATTGAAGGTTTCAACATCCTTGAAAACAAGGATATAATCACTACCAAACGATGAATGTATTTTCAAATCTCCGTGCCGCGAGAGACACCGTATATAATAAGGTGTGGCACACCCCAAAGGGTAAACTCTCTGCCAAAGTGAGAGGCGTCTGCGACGGTCTTCCTCACAAGCAGCGGCTTATGGTCGTGAGCGTCATGCTCTGCGCCTTCGTGCTGATCGCCTTCTTCGTGTTCGGTCATGCCTGCTATAAAATCGGGCTGGGTCATTCCCGCCGGATTGTGGAGGTGGAGCATATACAGCCGTTGGAAATCAACAAACCCGATGTCAAACCGATAACCCCGGCAGCCTATGACGATGCAGGAATGGAAAGCGAGGATTAACGGCTTCTTCCAGCCCAAGTCGCAGGCTGAACGGCAGAAGATGATGAAGTATCTGGTGGTAATGCCCGCCGCCATTCTCTGCGGTGCAGTGATATTATGGCTCCTTTACTCCAGCCTCAACAAGAGCGATGAACGTGTAGGCGACGCCTTCAATACTGAAATACCCGAAGGCGAGAACGACGGCATGAAAGATAAGATGTCGGAGTATGAGGCCGCAGCAGCCGCCAAAGAGAAAGAGGCCCGTCAGCAGACGGTGGCTGTCCTCGACACCCTCACCGCCGTAACCCCGCAAGACAGCGGTGTGCGTCAGCCTTCGGCGGTGGAAACATCGGCGCAGGCATATCAGGAAGTTCAGGCTTCACTCGATGATTTTTTCGTGCCGGAGAGTACCGAGGCGGCTCAGGTAGCCGAGTTGCAGGCGAGGATTGATGAGCTGGAGGCGCAGAACATCGTTGCTCAACAGCAGGTGCAGCAACCGAATGAAATGGAACTTATGGAACGCTCCTATCAGTTGGCGGCACAGTATATGGGTAACGGTGGTAACTATCAGTCTCCGGCTTCTGCCGACGATAAGAAAGGCAAGCGCAATGTGCAGCCGGTGGCACAGGTGAGCAGAAATGTCGTATCATCCCTCAGTGCCTCGTCAAGCAGAAGTTTCAACACCTCGGTCGGATCATCCGGAATTGTCAATAAAAACGCAATCGCCGCAGTAGTAGCGAATAACCAGAGTGTAACCGACGGCGAAAGCGTAAAGTTACGGACTACCGAACCTATGTGGGTGGGCTCACGGCTGATACCGCGCAATACTGTAATCGTCGGCTCTGCAAGAGTGCAGGGCGAGAGGCTGGAAATCGAAATATCCTCTATCGAGTGCGAGGGATCCATCTACGATGTGGAGTTGCAGGTTTACGACTCCGACGGCCAGGAAGGTGTCAACATTCCCAATTCTATGGAGAGTGATGCGCTTCACGAAATCGGTGCCAATATGGGCAGTACGATGGGAAGCTCAATCAACATCTCCACCAATACAGGGGCGCAGATTGCTTCCGATGTGGGGAGAGGACTGATAAACGGTGTCAGCCAGTATCTCAACCAGAAGCTGCGAACCGTGAAAGTCCACCTCAAAGCCGGCTACCGTGTGATGCTTCACCAGCCGGAAGATATATGATTTTTTACCACTTAATTCACAATCAAATGAGTTTCAAACTGTTTTTTATTTCTCTCGTTGCCATTATTGGCATGGCAACACCCGCCTTTGCAAAAGGCAAAAAGACGGCCGATAGTGCCAATAACAACGTGTCGCCTGACACTGAACAGGTAACAACCAACGCGACGGAACACGACATAAACGTGTATGGCTCCGACTACACTGACGGCGACAAGTTCAGCGGTCTTACCCGAAAAGTGGGATTCGACCGAATGATTCCCCCTCACGCACTGGAAGTATGCTACCACAAGACTACGCACATCATCTTTCCGGCAGAAATCACTTATGTCGATTTGGGCAATGAAAACCTTGTCGCCGGACTTGCCGACGGTGCGAAGAACGTGCTGCGTGTCAAATCCGCCTTCAAGTCCTTCAAGCAGGAAACAAACTTGTCGGTCATTACCGAGGACGGATCATATTACAGCTTCAATGTGAAATTTGCCAAAGAGCCGCTGTTGCTCAATATCGAAATGACTGACTTTCTCCACGACGGCGAATCGGTAAACCGTCCCAATAATGCACAGGAGATATACTTGGAGCGTCTTGGCTCTGAATCGCCCATGCTTGTCAAGCTGATTATGAAATCTATCTATAAGCTGAACAAGCGCGAAATCAAACATATCGGCTCCAAGCGTTTCGGAGTGCAGTTCCTTCTGAAATCCATCTATGCCAACAACGGACTGCTGTATTTCCACACTGAGCTGAAGAACACCTCCAATATCCCTTTCGATGTCGATTTTGTATCGTTCAAGATTGTGGATAAGAAGGTTATCAAGCGTACTGCCATGCAGGAGCAGGTTTTGGAGCCTCTCCGCGCCCAGAACTATGTCGTGGTTGTCCCCGCAAAATCATCGGAACGCACTGTGTTCGCTCTGGAAAAATTCACTATTCCCGACGATAAGCAGCTCGTGATCGAGGTTGCCGAAAAAGAGGGTGGCAGACACCAATCCTTCGTGGTGGAGAACGAGGATATTGTAAGAGCCAATGTTATTGATGAACTTTCAATTCAGTAAACCTATGAGAAAAGCGATGATGATAATCGCTGCCATGCTTGCCCTCTGCGGAGGGCAGGCAATGGCCCAGCGATGCCTCCCCGGTATGTCGGCCGTCGAGGTAAAGGCAAATATGACAGACGGTTTCTATACAGGCAATTCCCGCGACTGCGGATATTCATTCGGCGTGTATTACTCGGTGTTCAAAGGCGGCGCGAACACTTGGATCTTCGGCAGCGAATACCTCCAGACATATAAACCATACGCTGAAAAGGGCCGCATCCCCGTGGCGCAGTTCACGGGAGAAGTCGGATACAATCTCCACCTCGTAAGCGATTATTCACAGACTTTCCACCTCTATGGCGGCGTGTCGGCTCTCGGTGGATATGAAACGGTAAACTGGGGTAAGCGGGTTTTATCAGACGGCTCCACGCTCCACAACGGCGACGCATTTATATATGGCGGCGCACTGACCTTGCAGGCTGATTTCTATATCTCGAATAAAATCGCGCTGACAGCCAATGTGAAGGAAAGGTTTATGTTCGGCAACTCAACGGGGCATTTCCATACGCAGTATGGTGTCGGTGTCAAATTCATAATTGAATAGCCTATGAGATACACAGATAATGACATCCCGACTATCCCGTTGAGGGAGTTTTTGTCAGCTCTCGGAGAAAAACCGGTAAAATCAACAGAGCATTTCAATGTTTACTATCCTCCATATAGGGATGATTCGGAACCGGATTTTGTGGTATATCACACCACAAATCAGTGGCATGATTATGACTCCGACGAGAAAGGAAACATAATAGACCTCGCCAAACTGATGATGAATCCGGCACTTGATAAAAATCCGAAAGCATTTATCGTGAGGTGCATGAATGATTATGAAATCGGTAAAGAGATGCTGGAAAGAAGCTCCCGGCCCGTCGAACCTGTCATAATCAAACTTGACATCAAGAATGTCAGACTGACGGACTTTATGAAGGCACTGGGACAGGAACATCCCGTAGCGGCAGACGGTAATCTCCGCATCTACAAGGCTCCTTATGACTCAAAGGGTGAACCGACAATGGTAATCAATACCGAGACAAACCTATGGCGTGATACTAAGTCCGGCGCCTACGGTGGAATCTATGACCTTGCCTATGAGTTGACGGGTTCATGCAATATGGCAGAGCTTAACCGCTTTATTGCAGGGCAGATGCAAGAATTAGAGAAGTCGAAGGCGGAAAAGGTAGAGCTGCCGAAACAGGAATCACCGAAACCCAAACGCAAAATGCGGTTTTAGTTTATGGATATAGATGCTATCAAAGGAATATCCCTTGTGGATTTCCTGCACCGCCTCGGCTATGATCCGACCTGGCGCGACAGCAAGGGGTTATGGTTTTATGCCCCGTACCGCAACGAGCGTAAGCCGTCGTTTCATGTAAGACCAAGCAAGGGTGTATGGTATGATTTCGGTACGGGCGAAGGCGGCGACATCTTCACGCTCGCAGGGGTAATGTCGGGCAAGACCGATTTCGTTGAGCAGGCACGGTATATCGCCGAAAGGATGAATATGCCCGTGGCAGAGCCTTACAAACCTGTGCCGTTTGTCGAGGAGCCGACATTTGAGAATGTGGTAATATCCCGTCTGGAGTCGCCCGCGTTGCTCCGCTATTTAGAACAACGTGGCATACCGAAAGAGATTGCACAACGCTACTGCGTGCAGGTTGACTACGAACTTCACGGCAAAAGGTATTACGCCATCGGCTTTGAAAATAACGCCCACGGCTACGAGCTGCGCAACCCCTTCTTCAAGGGGAGTTATCCGCCAAAGCACATTACGCGAATATCCGGTGGCAATCCGCGCTGCAACGTGTTCGAGGGCTTTATCGACTTTCTTTCGGCTGAACACCTCGGATACAACGACGGCAACGACAGTGTTGTGCTTAACTCCGTGGCTAATGTCGGCAAGGCAATTCCGGCACTTGCGGAATATCCGCTGATACTGTGCTACCTCGACAACGACACCGCCGGGCGTGCCGCAGTCGCAAGACTGCGCCGCGAGTTCGGCGACAGGGTGAGCGACAAATCCGCGCTCTATCCCGACCACAAGGATCTGAACGACTATCTGATGTCGCTCACTCAAAAACAAATCACTAAACCTAAATTCAAATTATGACTACAAATTTCTTTTCACGCATCGGCGATATTCGCCTCACTCCTGCCCGGTTCTTCGGGTTCTGGATTGCTCTTTTTGCAATCGTAATCTCCATGACTTCCTGTTCCGACGACCTCGATGTGCAGCAGTCCTATCCGTTCACGGTGGAGGTCATGCCCTACGGCGACAAAATCAAGCAGGGCGAAACGGTAGAACTGCGCTTCGAGATAAAGCCAAAGGGCAACTATGCCAACACCCTCTACACCATCCGCTATTTCCAGTATGACGGCGAAGGCACCCTCAAACTCGTTGACGGCCCGGTGCTGGTCAACAACAACCGTGTGCTTCTGGAAAGCAAAACATTCCGGCTCAACTATACCGCCAAGAGTGCCGACGCCCATAAATTCCTCGTGGTAATACAGGACAATTTCAACTCAACCCCGTGGGAGCAGACCTTTGAGTTCAACGGCAAGGACAGCGGCGATGAGGATGGTGGCAAAATCATTGGCCCGATTGTCGGCCCTGTAACACCGGTTGTGCGATGAAGAAACTATTGTTATTCTTCATGGCGTTGCTGACCCTTGTGGCGGCAACGCCCGCCGCCAACGCATCATCGCCTCGCGCTTTCGGAGCGGAGCAGAGAAAGAACCGGTCAATAATGGAGCTGCCTCTGTTTGAGCGTGCCGTGCTGATAATCAAAAAGTTTGAAACGCTCCACAAACCGAAACACTGGCCCTATGTCGGCTACGGTCACCAAGTCCAGCCGGGTGAGCCTTACCGCCGTGGCGTACAGCTCACCGAAAGACAGGCCGACATACTGTTGCGAAAAGATCTCCGCAAATTCTGTGCCTTATACTCGCAATATGGCAAGGATTCCATACTGTTAGCCTGCCTCGCCTACAACTGCGGCCCCGGCGTAGTCAACAAGAGCAGTGTCCTGAAGAAACTCAAATCCGGCAACCGCGACATCTTCAAGTCATACACCTCCCATTGCCGCTACAAAGGTAAATTCCACAAACAGCTACACCAAAGAAGAATTATGGAAATTATGATATTGTTCCAGAAATAATCTGATTTGCGCAAGCAATTACCATGCGCCAACGCCGCCTGTGGCGGCCGAAATTTTTAGCGAAAAATCAGTGGAGCGACTTCATCACGAGGTCGCTCCACCTGCTATATTACGACTTGGCAAATTTTTTATTATTTCTTATTTAGCCACTCATCACGGCGTTGTCTGCACTCTTTTAGAGTGTTAGCCACGCAGGAAAATAGTTCCCCGTCAGTGTGGCGATAGTCGTATTGGTAATGCTTGCGCCGTGGGCGGTAGCCGGTGTAAAACACCTCGTACTGTTCAGTGCCGGGAGTAGTGGTTGTGCTTACTCCGTTGGCTGTCATTCTCGTTGTCATAGTATCTCGGTTTTAGTATTCTACAATCAGTATCCGATACTCAAATGTTATATCGGGGTTGGTTATCTTCCTTTGTTTCAGCCATAGGTGGTGGCTGCCGTAGCCATAGACGAAGTATCGGTCAAGGTCGTACTTGTCGGCAAAGTCGGCTACTATCTGCCGCAGGGTTTCCTCGCTGTCGGCATAGAGAATATGGTTTACAAACTCTATGATGACTTCGGCAATCTTGTTGTCAAAGATGATAGTCGGATGTTCAAATGTTACGTTCATATTCGTTGGGGGTTATGACCTGCGCCATTGCAGACGCAGGTCGGGTTAGACATTTAGGCGGTCATTCTCGCTCTGATTTCCTTTCGGTGGCTTGCGATAGCCCTTTCTATACGTTCCTGATATTCACTGACTTTGTTGCAGGCGGCACGACATTGTATGATATTGAGAGTTTTGAGGTCTATCTCTATGGTCGCCACTATCTTGCCACCAATTCGTGCGGAGAACACAAGGCTTTCGGATTTAAGGTAGTATTGACTACTGCCTACACAAATATGCTGTGTGCTGCCTTCCGCATAGTATTCGTCAACGCTGTCAAGGGTCTTGATTTCTATCTCGTTGTCAGTGAACACAAGTCCGATGAAACGACCTTTGAGTTCCTTGAACCTCTTATCGTCCTCAATCGCTTTAAGGCGGTCGGCTTCTCTACGTTCCTTTTCACGCTGGCGGTTGACTTTCCGCACATATTCATCGTGTGCTTCAACGAGATTGGAGGGAGTTATCAGTTTCGGGGAATGGGTATCCCTGCCGAAACGCTCCAACATCCGCAGATAGTCATACCACGTTGAAAGGTTTGGGATTTCATATCCGTGTCGCTTGGCGATGATGTATGATGCCCAGAAGTGCTTTACATCTGCGGTGTGGTCTGCCATATATTTAAGCATCCTTATGTTGCCTTCTTTCAGCAGTGTCTCGGCTTGCGGTGCGGAAAGGAGCATTGAGAAATAGCTGACGGGGCGGATGTCGTGGAAATTGCCGTCAAAGCCGTTTCGTGTCAGTTCCGGTATGACCTTGATTTTCGGATAGAGATACTGGTCTGCGATATACTGATAGGTATCGTTATCCTTTCTAATCTCAAAAGGAGAACCGAAAGCGAAGCAGTCAAGATACCACCCCATAGTGCGCTGAATAGCCACAAGCGAGGTCTTTCCATTCGGAGCAATCCAATACTGTCCTATTTCCAGAAAGGCGGGGGATGCCTTAATACCTTTCCGCATTTCCACTATCAGCAGGAACATACGCAATATCTGATACTCCCCACAAGTGGTTATCACGTTGAAATAGGATTTCTGCCGACATTTGCGCTCATAGGTTTCCTTGACTTTAAGTTTCGCCTTGCAGTTGGGGCAGGTGCATTTTTCGGCTGACTCCGACATAATCCACGAGTGTCCGCAATCCATACAAGTGGTGCGTCCTTTGGGCAGACGGAAGGCATAGTGGTTGATTGCATTGGTGAACGCCCAACGGCGTGGGGCGGTCGGGAGTGGGCGAAGATGCCCACTCTGTGCCATTACCGCTTTTTCGTATTTCGTTCTCGGTTTCATAGTCGTAATGTGTTAAAAGTCAAAAAGACTGGGTTGTGCGATTTGGGGATTGTTCTCGGTCGTTTTCTTCTCGGTAGTCTTGGGTCTGCGCATTTTCGCCATTTCCTCGTCACGGAGTTTGTTTATGGCGTCCTGCCGTGCCTGTTCCTTTTCTTCCTCGGTCAGTTCTACCGTATGGTTTACTACCACTTGGCAGTTGGTGGCTATATTGCTTACCTCGATTTCCGGCTCATCCCAAAAGTGCATAGCCCAACCGAAGATTTCATCGTCGGTAAAACCGCAACAACCGCTTTTCTTGACCTCTCCGATGATATAGGCGCAACACTGCTCCATCGTCTTGGAGGGATTTGCCAGCCTGACCGCTACGAGAGGGTCGTTTTCCGCCCTTGCCATAAGGTATTGGGCGATTGTGTCTTGGAACGCTTGTGTTCCTTTCATTGTGTTCGTTGCCATAGTCGTAAATGTTTTAGAGTGTCGTTATCCAATAGATTATCCCTGCTGCCGTTAGGATTGAGATTATCCACCCAACACCTCGGCAAATTGGTTTCAGTATCGCCCAAAGAAGCACTCCGACAATCAGACCCGCCATAATCCCTATCACTCTTGCCGCCTTTTTTAATGCGGTATGAGCTGGAGAAGGAGTGAAGCTCGTTTTGTTGATATGTCTGTCGTTCAGTGTCATAAGGCGATATTTTTTTTAATGCGTATAATCGCTGTTTGAAGTTTGTTCGCTCGTTGACACACTTTCACGACGGGAGAAAAGGGGTGTTCTGCACTTGCCGGAAAAAATACTACCGACCAACGGGAGCTGTGGAGATTTTTTCAGACAAATGCAAAAGAATACCCCGTCCCGGCGTGTTCATCAACTCCGAGCGAACAGACTTTGAACCCCGATTATAATCCGCGATAAACATAGAGCTGGCAACGCCCCGGTGGGTGACACTGAACGGCAGACATACAAGAAATGCTATCCGTAAGATAATAGCAATGTCCATAAATATGCCCGAAGCTAATGTATGTCATACTCTCTCACCGATGATAATGTCTATACTTTCATTAGAAACCGCTATGACAGCCCCGGTATAAGGCAATGTATGTGTCGGGGACGACCCCGGAATTTATGGAGGGATCGGCACCGAAACATTCTTTGCCGCCGTGGGCCGTAACAAACGGAGAGTGGCGAGGCGGCTCAAATTCCTTATCAATGAGCAGGCGTTAAGAACACGGGCTGTCGATTAGAAGTCTTGTGTGTGCGACATCCCTGTCGCAATCTCACAAGGCGTATGAGGCAGCCGGTGTTCAGCCAGCTCCCATAGTCGGCGTGCGGTCGGAGGGTGTCAGTGAAGCCTGCTTCGCCGTCACCCTCTGACGGCATAGCCGACGACAACACCGTGAGCCGACACGCCTCTCGCAGTTTTCGCAGTGCTTCCCTATTGAGATTTTTGTTCTCCTAATCTGATTATACGCTTGTTTGTATTCCGAAAATACTGTAAATTTGCAGTAAATTCGGAATGAATAATGAGCAAGACAAGTTACATACAACGGAACTCATATCTTAACAAGCTGATTATAAGACGTGATAACGGAGAAGTCAAAATTATTACCGGCCCGCGCAGGTGCGGTAAATCGTGGCTATTAAACCCTATCTATAAAGATTACCTGTTGCAACAGGGGGTAGCAGCCGAAAATATCATCACATTGGATTTTGACAAGGATGATGACAAATATGATTTTGATATTCTTGATCCAAAAGCCGTCAAGGAGCATATCTATTCTCTTATAAATAATGATGAGGATAACTATTATGTTTTTCTTGACGAAATTCAGGAACTGGATAATTTTGAGCGACTTGTGAACGGCTTGAACAGTCACGAAAATATTGATGTATATGTAACGGGCAGTAACTCTCGTTTCTTGTCCAAAGACATACGCACCATATTCCGTGGTCGAGGCGATGAGATAAGGGTATTTCCGTTGTCATTCAGGGAGTTCACTATAGCTATGGGTGGAGATGTGCGCGAGGCTTGGAAAATATATTCCACATTCGGCGGGATGCCCCGGCTTATCCACTATCAGGATAACGAGCAAAAAATAAACTATCTCCAGTCTTTATGGGATAAGACTTATATTGACGATGTTATAGAGCGTAACAAAGTGAAAAACGAACTTGCTCTGTCTCGTCTGGCAACTTCATTATGTAGCGCAATTGGATCACTTACCAATCCATCACGGATTTCCAACACACTTGAATCCGTGCAAAAGATGAAAATAGACTCAAAGACAGTAGCGTCTTATATCGACTATCTTGAAAATTCTTTCCTGTTTGAAAGTGCCGAAAGATATGATGTCAAAGGACGACGCTACTATGAGACCAATAAAAAATATTACTGCATAGATGTTGGCTTGCGAAACGCGCGGTTAAACTTCAGACAACAGGAACCTACGCATATCATGGAAAATGTATTATATAACCATCTTCGCGTACTTGGTTACCTTGTAGATGTCGGAATTGTGGAATCCCGTGAGATGAAAGATGGTAAAACCTCATACTCTCAACGTGAAATAGACTTCGTCGCCAACAAGGGTAGTCAACGGTATTATATCCAGTCGGCATATTCAATTCCCACCGAAGAAAAACGTGAGCAGGAACTTGCTTCATTGCTGAAGATTTCCGATTCATTCAAGAAGATTGTTGTGGTAGGAGATGAGATAATGCCTTATACCGATAATAACGGTATATATTTCACAGGCTTATTTGATTTCCTGCTAAATGATGACTGGGAATAACAAGTAAATCTTCAAACACGTTGATACATAAAATGGAATAATATCGCAAAACCATCTCCCAATCTCCGAATCCTGTCATAGCCAATATCATGTATCTCGGCGGCCTCATTGAACATTGGGGTCGCGGTCTGTCAATGATGGCAAGGGAATGTGAACGTGTTGGATTGCCGGCTCCTACGTTTTATCAGAATGGTACTATTGTCAAAATCATTTTTGCACGCCCCAAGGATACAGACAAGGATACAGTTGGAGTAAGTAAGGACACAGTAGAACACAGTACAGACACAGTAGGACACAGCTCAATATTATTGAACAATATGCCTATAAGTAAGTCAATCAGAATTCCCATTCAATCTATTGGAGAAGATTGGTTTACAGCGAACATGTTATGTGAAATAATTGGTTTATCCTCAAAGAGTTCCTTTATAAGAAATTATATTAGGCCGGCTATGAATTGTGGACTGGTAGCTCTTGAAAATCCCGACAGCCCGAATGCTCCGAACCAAAGATACGGATTGACATTGAAAGGCAAAGCCCTGTATTACGAGCGTCATGATAACGAAAATGACGTTCAAAATGACCCGCAAAGAATCCAAGTTGACCAGCAAAATGACCCTCAAACCAATTTAGAGGGTCAGCCTGACCCTCTAAACGAAGAACTTGACCCTCAAAAGACAGCCATCATCAAAGCTATCAAAGAAAACAATGAAATCAGCCGTTCCGAGTTGGCAAGTATAGCCGGATGTTCGGAAAGCACCATCAAACGACGACTTAAAGAGTGGAATATTGCGTGGCTTGGTCATCCCAAAACCGGGCACTGGGTATTTGTCAAGGATATTCAATAGCGGTTATTAAAAGGAATTTTTAACACTGAAAACGGCCTGAAATCAGACTATTATAGCTACTTTTGCGTTGTAGATATACGAAGAACATTGAAATGTCCGGGTGTGCAAAAAGGGAACATCCATGATTTTCAAGAAATCTAAAGTCTTGACAGACAATATAGTTGACCCCGTTTCGGGTAAATCTCTCCGGGGTCACCAAATAAGCCAAATCGCTAATCAGTGATTTGGCTTATTTCTTTTCTAAAAATCCAAGACTACCGCGAAAATGCTGCAATCCGAAATTGCAGTGCATTGCAATAACTACTTACGGCACATAAAAATTTGCACCTGTGATTTGACTTTTTCACTTTTGGAGGGTATTATTGGTGTAGACCGACGCAAACGACGGCCTGCCGACCGATTTCTCACATAATATTGCACCCACAGCATGCCTGCCTCCAACGACAACACCATACTCGACACCATCCGTCGCGACTCCGAGACGGGATTCCGCATGCTCGTGCGCTGCTACCGCGAACCGGTCTACTGGCACATACGGCGCATCACCGTACTGCACCACGACACCGAAGACGCCATGCAGGAAACATTCCTGCGCGTGTTCCGCAACATCGGCAAATTCAACCGCGACATGCCGCTCGCCGCATGGATTTTCCGCATCGCCACCAACGAAGCCCTCCGTCAGCGCGAAAAGACCAAGGCTCCGCATCTCCCTCTCGACGACTCCACGGCTGCCGACAGCTTCCTTGCCGACGAATACTTCGACTATTCCAACCTCGAGGCTGTCCGGCTCCAGCAGGCAATCCTCTCATTGCCCCCGCGCCAGCAGCTTGCATTCAATCTGCGGTACTACAACGATTTCGACTACGACACAATCGCGCAGATCACCGACTCCACCACCGCGGCCGTAAAAGCCAACTACCACGCCGCAAAAGAAAAAATAATCCGTCACCTCAACTCTCACGACTGAAATATGGACAATAACAGCTTAGACAAAATAGGCCGTCAGATGCCCTACCGCGTCCCCGACTCCTTTTTCGACGATTTTGAAAACAGGATTATCGCCGGTCATCGCCGCCGCACAATCCGCCACAGGGTAAAAATGCTCCTTCTCCCCCTCGGTGCCGCAGCCGCAATAGCAATTCTGCTGCTTACAGTCCGACCCGCCGCATTCAACCCCGCCACCGACTACGCCGAAATAGCGCAGGCATTCGACGACCTCTCCGAAGCCGACCGTACCTGCCTGCTCGACACCTATCAGGACGACATATTCATCAACCAATAACAACCATACAAAAATGAAAAACTTATTCCGACTCATGCTCCTCGTGACTGCACTTCTCGCATTCACCCCCACTGCCGACGCACAAAACGACAAAGGCTCTCAGCGACGCATCCGCCGCGAACAGCTTGCCGAAAAACAGGCAAAGCACATCGCCGAAAAACTCAGTCTCTCACCCGAATTAAGCGAAAAATTCCTCACCACCTACATGGCCTGCCAGAAAGAAACCTGGTCTACCAAGCGTCCCGACAATTTCCGCCGCAAAGGCCGGCTTACCGAAGAACAGACCGACAGCCTCCTTCAGGCACGCTTCGACCACAGCCAGAAACTCCTCGACATCCGTAAAAAATATTACGCAGAATACCGCACATTCCTCACACCCAAACAGATCGAACGCGTCTACCGCATCGAGCGCCGCATGATGAACCGCCTGTTCCAACACGCCGGCAAAAAAGATAAGAAATAAAGCCAAATTCCCGGCATCACAACTGACGCACCGCATCACACCAGGCAGGTAATGCGGTGCGTCATTCTAAATCATAAAATCACTCAAAAGACAGTCTTCATATGTGAACACGGACAGATACAGGTCTTGAATAACGGATAATGCTGAGCTTGAGTTTGTGGGGTGAAAAAAAGTCCGACAAGACAAGCTCATCAGACTCATGAACAACGGCATAAAGCATTGCTGTCGTTTGTGGGGTTCTAATTCAACGTCGCTTATTCCCCAAAAGTTTAACAATATAATGTTAAATTGAAAAATCAATTTGAGTTGAAATTTTAACACTTTTTGCTTGCACAGGTCCTAGATTTCGGCGGCCTTCGGGTGCCGTCACCGTATATCTGCCTACCGGGCACACCTTCGCGATGCTTCGGTGTACCCGGTTACTGCTAAATCGGTATCCTGCCGGATACGCGCCGATATTGATGCTTTAAGTAAACAGCATTGAATCGCGTTCCTACAATTTCGTCGGTATATTTTGAGTTTTGCAACACCCACCCCACACTATGCTCCTTAAGAAGTAAACAGCATTAGGTCGCTATTCAAACACTCTCTTAGTCCACCGACGGAGAGCCGAAGGCTCGGTGGTGTCACTATCCCCGTTCGACGCGTAGCGGAGGGCGGGGCAAAAGCGATTACGTTGTGCGAGCCCACGGAGAGGGCGAGTGTGTGATACACCCCCTGACTCATTATACTGCACCCTCACGCATAAACTATTTTATTAGTTAATGAAGGTTAAACTCCTGAAAATCGATTTCAACTTCGGAAATTGTGGTTATCTTTGCCGTGTACCTAATTAAATAGTTATGCGAAAACCGACACCGAAAGACCAGCTGACCGACAAAGAGGAAGAACTCATGCGCCTGCTGTGGGAGCACGGCCCCATGTTCGTTAGCAGCCTGCTCGAACTATACCCCGAGCCAAAGCCTCATTTCAACACCGTATCGACCGTTATCCGGCGCCTCGAAGCCAAAGGCTTCGTTGCACACAATGAAATATCAGGCTCATTCCAGTACTATCCCGTAGCCAAAATGGAGACATTCCGCAGCCGCAGCCTCGGCCGCATCATCAAAAGCTATTTCAAGGGGAGCTACTACGGTGCCGTATCCACCCTCGTGGCCGAAGAAAAAATCACCGCCGACGAGTTGCGTGAACTCCTCGACCTCGTCGAACAGAAATCAAAAAAATAAAACAACTGTAACTTATGGGCGCATTCCTGTCATACTCAATCGTGAGCGGCATGCTTCTGCTCGCCATGTTCGCCGCCTACCGTCTTTTCATGGCTGGTGACAACCGTCACTCATGGAACCGAGGTGTACTTCTCTCCATCTACGCGCTGTCGTTTCTCTCGCTTCCATTAATCGGTCTCCTGCGTTCCCTCCTCCCCTCCACGGCATCAGCCGCACCGGCGGTAGAAGGCGCTATCGAGGCTACCGTCGAAGTCCTTCCACTCGCCGCTCCGGCATGGGGCCGGGCACTGATATGGATTTTTATCGCAGGCATGGCAATTACCTCCCTGCGCACCCTCATGACATGGGCACGCATCATCCGAGTCATATCCAAAGGTGAGAGAATCCGCAAGAAAGGCTACACTCTCGTACTTACCGGCAACAGCGGCATGGCTCCTTTCAGCTGGATGCACTATATGGTGATGAGCCGCGACGACCATGCAACATGTCCCGACGCCATCACCGTGCACGAACTTCGACATATCACATGCCGCCACTGGATTGACCTCCTCGTGGCCCAGGCCGTGACGATAATCAACTGGTTCAACCCCGCCGCGTGGCTCATGCGCAGTCAGCTGATGCTCGTACATGAATATCAGGCCGACATGGCCGTCATCGACCGTCGGTACAACCCCAAGGAATACCAGCTTCTTCTGATAAGAAAGGCTGTCGGCGCGAAATTCCCGTGTCTCGCCAACAGCCTCAATCATAGTAAACTTAAAAAACGTATCACCATGATGTACAAATCGAAATCAGGCGCACGGACCCGTTTCAAGGCACTCGTGCTGGCACCCGCCGCTGCCGTCGCCCTGCTCGCAGCCTCAGTGCCGCAAGTCAGAGCCGCCATCTCCACAATCGAGACAAGCGAAGTCACCGGTAACAAAGGTAACAATCTTCCGGCAAACGAGGAAATATCCGCCGAAAAATTCAAATTCAAATCCATCAACAACAACGACGGCAAGACCACCATTGAAGTGACAGGCACCATTCCGGGCAAATCACTGACAGTCAACAGCGCCGTCCTCACCAACGGAAGTAAAGTGTACAACGCCAACGGCATGAATTGCCAAATGACCGACGGCAACGCCACCATCACAGTCACATTCCCGTTCATGACCGAATTTGACGATGACACCGCCCTCACCCTCGAAGCCAACGGCAAGAAAGTGACTTTCCTCCTCTTCAAAAACGGAACAGAACCGGCCTCAACAACCAAAATCTCCATCACCAGCGGCAACAGCACCGGCCAGGAAGTACGCCTTAACGAACCGGCCGAACCCAACGCCGAATTTTACATCGACGGTAAAAAAATCACCACTGCCGACTTTGAAAGAATAACACCCGAAAACATCGCTGAAGTAACCGTCGACAAGAGCGGTGCCATCCCTGCCGTCTACATCACATTAAAGAAAAAATAACACCCCGCCCCCCGCCATTAACAAAGTAGGGACGCACGAACCGTGCAATGCGGTTCAAATAGCGGAGGGCTGAAAGCCCGATGGTGTCACTATCCCCGTCCGACGCGTAGCGGAGGGCGGGGCGAAAGGATTACAATGTGCAAGCCCACGGAGAGGGCGAGTGTGTGATGCTCCACGATATATTTTGCATTACACAGTCGCCCTCTCCGTGGGCTCCTTTTATTAGAGGCCACCGCCACCCCGCCCTCCGCTACGCGTCGGACGGGGATAGTGACACCATAGGGCTTTCAGCCCTCCTTTGGCGAACTATATTCCTTATTTGAATTTTAACCGTGCGTCTCTACAATTGGAGGTTCTGAATAACCCAAATGGGACTTTCGGAACTTGAAACTTAAAATATTTACGCGTAATTTACGCGTAATTTACGCGTAGAACAATGACGTAATATCCGTTCAGGTTAGTCACGCGATAGCAATATATCGCGACCGGGCTTTTGCTACATTACGAAATCATAGCCGCCCGCATGATGGAAACCGTCGAATGAAAATCCGGCGAGGAGTTCCGGCGCGGCAATGCGGTTTTCGATGATATAGCGCGTCATCGCGCCGCGGCACATCTTGGCATAGATTGTGACATTTTTAAGGCGGCCACCCTCTTCGACCTTGAAATCGGGCGAGATGACTGTAAGCTCTTTTTCCACACGCTTCCAGTCAAACATATTGCGGAATTCATTGCTCGCCAGATTGACAAGCACTCCGTCGTCGGCCTTGACCTTATCGATAAACCAGTCGGTAAGCACCGGTTTCCAATAGTCGAACAGCGTGGCATGCGATGTCACAGGAAGCGATACCTTCCCCTCAAGCCGATACGGATTGATAAGGTCGGCCGGACGCAGCAGACCGTACAGAAACGACGCAATGAAAAGATGCTCCGACGCATATTGCATGTCGGAGGCAGAAAAAGTCTGCGGCGACAGCTTGTTGAACACCATTCCGTCATAGGCCATTACCGCAGGAGTAAGCGTAGCTTCATCGTGCCACGCCTGATAGCGCAGCCTGTTCTCAGCCGCAATCTTCTTGCCTACACCAAGTATATCCTGCAACTCCCCGGTATCATACACCGCCATCTGCCCGGCTATCATCCCGGCATTGCCAATGAAATGAGGCACTGTGGCTAAAACGCCACCGCAGGGCTGCGGCGCAACCCGCATCTTCTTCGCGCATCCTATAAGTATCTGCATATCATTTATTTAACTCACAAAAACAAACAAATTGTAGGGACGCGATACATAGCGTCCGCATCCGCATGGCGCAATACGCTAAATACCAACACTTTAATGCGGAGGGTGTTGCAGAACTACTATTGACGGCTACATGATGTAGGGCTGCTCCCCGGAGCAGCCGATAATGAAGGTTGAATATCAGCTGTTTGGCGGCTGCACCAGGGTGCAGCCCTACATAATGACAGGTCTTATTTATAATATTTAGTAAGTTTTGCAACACCGTCCCTACAATATAATACATTTCTTCGTCAAAACCGCATATATTACGGCTTGTACGTGAACTTCACCGACTGCAACTGCGCCGGGTCGGAACTGTTGCCGTAGTATATCACATAATCGCCGGCGAGGGGAAGCATCTCCTCGTTGGCGGGGTCAAACCAGAGGAAAGCGTTTTCGTCGAGCTTGAACTCCACCTTCTTCGTCTCTCCGGGGCGCAGGTCAACGCGAGCGAAGTCGCGCAACTGCATCGACGGCCCATCGACATCGGCCGGACGGCTCACATACACCTGCACGGTCTCCGTTCCCGCCATCTTGCCCTTGTTGGTCACCGGCACCGTAAGAACGGCGCCCTCGCGCTTTTTGTTCTTGACCTTAGCCTTGCCCGTCTTGAAGTCGGTATAGCTCAGACCGTGACCGAAATGATAGAGCGGTGTACCCTTGTAGTAACGGTACGTACGGTTCTTCATACTGTAGTCAAGGAAGTCGGGAAGCTCGTCGGTCGATGTGTAGAATGTGATTGGCAGCTTGCCCGACGGATTATAGTCACCGAAAAGCACATCGGCGATAGCTTCGCCGCCGGCCTGACCGGGATACCACACCTGCAGTGCGGCGGCAGAGGGTGCCGCCTCGTCGGTGATGGCAACAGCCGAGCCTGAATAGTTGACATAGACCACCTTCTTGCCGGCATCGCGAAGTGCGGCAAGTATGCGTCGCTGCGATGCGGGAAGCTCGATAATCTCACGGTCGCCGCCACGGAAGCCCTCGACTCTGATGGGCGTCTCCTCACCTTCGAGCTGCGGCGAAAGTCCGCCCGCGAAGAGTACCACGTCGACATTGGCGAACTGATCGACCACCGAGTCGATATCGAGTGTTTTCTGTCGGCCGAAGTCAATCGACAGCGCGTCGCCCGCAGTCTCGGTGCATGTATAAGCAATCTTGATGTTGTAGGTCTTGCCGGCCTCGACCTCATATTTGCACGCCTCCGAGCTCTTCATGTTGACACCCCAGAAAATACCCTGGCCGTTGATTTCGATCCAGAGCCAGCCTATCGACTGCGCGCTGAAAGCTATCTCTCCCGACTCCTCAGGCACAAACTTGGTAGTGAACTCCACTGCAAATCCGCCAAGAGGCACCCCGGGCGCCCACACCGTAGCTCCCGACGACGAGAACTTCAGCGGGTTGGAATAGATGCAGGTCACGTCGGGCTCACGCCCCTTGTCGTTGGTGTTCCAGTAGCGGGCGTCGAAACCGGGCTTACCGTTGGAGGCCTGCGTCTGATTGAAGAAACTATCTATCACTTTGTCCGATGCATGGTCAACACCCGGAATATACGTGAGCCGGTCGGCCGGAACGCGCTTGCTCATAGCCGAGTAGAGCGTCGATGTGGCCGATGGGAAACCGTTGTAGTTGCCCCACTGCATGATGGAATCGTTGGCGTTCGGGCCTATAAGTCCTATTTTCAAATCCTTGGCAAGAGGCAATGTGCCGTCGTTCTTGAGCAGCACTATCGACTCGTGGGCCATGCGGTCGGCAAGCGCCTTGTGGGCATCGGAGTCGATGACATCGGCGGGAATGTTAGTCCACGCCACAAGCGCGTCATCATCCATTTCGCCAAGCTGATAGCGCATCTTCATCACGCGTATCGCCGACTTGTCGATCTCCTTTTCATCTATGATACCTTTGCCGACAGCGTCGACAAGCCGGCCATACACTCCGCCGCACTCCAGGTCTGTGCCGGCACGCACGGCAGCGGCCGACGCATGGCTTTCGTCCGGTTCGGTCTGATGGCAGCCTCCGTTATAGAAATCGCCGATGGCGCCGCAATCCGACACCACCACGCCGTCAAATCCCCACTCGTCGCGCAATATTGTCTGCAACAGCTGGTTGCTGCCGCAGCAAGGTTCATCCTCATAGCGGTTGTAGGCACACATCACCTGCTTCACATCGCCATCCTCCACCAGCGACTTGAACGCCGGCAGATACGTCTCCCACAAGTCGCGGGCCGGTATGTTCTTGGCATTGAACGAGTGGCGGCACCACTCCGGACCGCTATGCACCGCATAATGCTTGGCGCACGCCATCAGTTTATAGTGGTTGAGCGCCTTGTCGCCGCGGAAATTGCCACCCTCGAAAGAGTCGCCCTGCAGTCCGCGCACCACGCTCAGTCCCATGCGCGACGTCAGATACGGATCCTCACCGTATGTCTCGTGTCCGCGACCCCAGCGCGGGTCGCGGTAAATGTTGATATTGGGAGTCCAGAACGTCAGCCCCTGATAGATGTTGAGCGGACCGGCCTTTTTAGCCAGCGTGTTTTTGGCACGGGCCTCGTCGGAAATAGCGGTAAACACATCATAAAGCAGTTCGTCGTCAAACGAAGCCGCCATGCCGATAGGCTGCGGGAACACCGTCGCCCTGCCGGCGCGTCCCACGCCGTGAAGCGCCTCGTTCCACCAGTTGTACTGCTTGATGCCAAGCCGCCCGATAGCAGGCGACTGATGCTGCATTAGCGAAACCTTTTCCTGCAACGTCATCTCGGCCACGATACTCTCCGCCCGTTGCTGCGGCGTTGCCGTCGGGTCCTTATACACCTGTCCCGAAGCCGACAACACAGTCATCGCGCCCAAAATAGCAAAAATTTTACACTTCATCATTAAAAAATTTTATGTTAGGATATGTTAGGTTAGTTTACTTATAATAATTTATCATCAATCGTCCTGTTCATAATAATACGAATAATCTATTCCCTTCATAAACATTTCCCTATCGTCAATTCGATCGGTCAATGCCCGGGCTATCAACATTTTAAGTTTTGTGGAATTTACAGGACTCAGACGCATTGCTTCCATATATTCAGTCTTATCAATTTTGCTCCAGTCGACGCAACATTTTAATGACCGCTTTAAAATCAAATCAAGCCAAATTCTGGTACTACGCCCGTTCCCTTCCATGAAAGGATGAGCTATATTCATTTCAACATACTTGTCAACAATCTCCTCAAGTGTAGATTCGGGCATCTGCTCTATTTGTGATAATGTCTGACCAAGAAAATGTGATACGGCGAACTGAAATCCGCCTTTTGAAATATTCTTTTGACGAATTTGCCCTGCAAAATCATAAAGTCCGCCAAAAAGATAAGCATGTATCTGCTGCAATCCCCGTGCTGTCCCTACTTCAATTCCTTGCAGCAAGGAACTATCCCAAAGCTGATAAGCCTTGTCTCTACTTCTGCTGTCAATCTGATTTTCACCGGTAATCAACCATCGGGCAAAAGCAATGGCATGTTTACCTGACGTTTTTTCAACAAGTCCGAGTATTTGATCCTGGGGCAGGCAATCCGTTAAATAACGTTTACCATCGGGTGCTACAAGTTTCAGTTGGTTACATGCAGTAACCAACTCACTCCCGCTCTTATTGAGCCGGTGTTTCATCACCTTCCAATAATTGCGCGGATTTTTACTTTCTGTAAGAATTCCTATGACATCAACAACAGAAAATAGCCATCTATTTCCTTCATAATCCCACGCCGCTCGCACCTCCTTATCGTTAAAGAAGCGTATGGATATTTTTTGTTGCTGATTATCTGTCATATAAATAAATGATTTCCCGCGTCTAATTACTCATTACTAATTGAATTAGCGCCATTGCCGGTAGGCGTAGCCGAGCATTTTGTAGGCTTCGCGGTCAAGTTCCTCGCGGAACTGTGGTGCGGCAATCGAGATGAGCAGGCGGGCGCGGTCCACCATATTGCGGCCGCGCAGGTTGACGGCGCCGTACTCCGTAACAACCCAGTTGGTCTGGAAACGTGTGGTCACCACACCGGCTCCGGGAGTCAGTATCGGTTTGATTTTGCTCATACCCTTCGAGGTGGTCGAGAGCATGGCTATGAACGACTGTCCGCCGGGGCTTCGCGACGTGCCGTAGATGAAATCATGCTGTCCGCCCACGCCCGAATAGATGCGCGTGCCGATGGAGTCGGCGCACACCTGACCCGACAGGTCAATCTCCAGACAAGAATTTATTGCCACGGCATTTCTGTTCTGCGCGATGATAAACGGGTCGTTGACCCACGATATGTCGCGGAAAAGAAACGCACGGTTATAGTTCATGAAGTCATACAGACGCCGGGTGCCGAGCGCAAGCGACGCCACCGACACTCCAGGCTCTATGGTCTTGCAGGAGTTGTCGACCACACCGCTTTCTATCAAATCGACCATACCGTTGGTAAGCGCTTCGGTATGAATGCCTAAATGGCGGTGTGAACTCAGCGAATGGAGCACGGCATTGGGCACGGAGCCGACCCCGACCTGAAGCGTCGAGCCATCCTGGATATGCTCGGCCACATAACGGCCGATCGACATCTCTGCCTCCGTAGGCTCCACGTCGGGGGTCTCGGCAAGCGGGTCGTCAACCTTGACGAGAGCGTCGATTCTCGATATATGTATCACCGAGTCGCCATACGTAAACGGCATCATCGGGTTTATCTGCGCGATAATTATCTTGGCACATTCGATGGCCGACGGCGTAAGGTCGGCCGACACGCCGAGCGACACATTGCCGTATTCGTCGGGCATCGAGCAGTTTATCAGCGCCACATCCAGTTTTATCGTGCCGTCGCGAAACAGAATAGGCACCTGGCCGAAAAACCTCGGGGTAGTAGTGGCATACCCCTCGTTGACCCAGCCGCGCACCGCGTTCGACACAAAAAACGAGTCTATATGAAACGCGTCCTTCAGCTCGGGATTGCACAGCGGCGACACCCTCCTTGCCAGCGCAAAAGCATTGTAGAGAATGACATCCCGGAGCTCTTTGCCCCTTTTAGCCAACGCAGCCACCAGTGCCTCGGGTATGGAACAGCTCCCCTGCACGAACACATGGTCTCCGCTTTTAATCAGTTTGACCGCCTCATCGGCCGTCATATATTTGTACTGTGTAATCATTCTATCGATTTTTCGGTCTGTTTTCAATTGGTATTGTAAATATAGGCATATTTTCGGTAGAATAGCACCCTATTATGAATATTTGACGATTTTTAGTCAACTTCGGAACAATCTAATGCGTTATACTTGCAAATAACCTAATACTATACTCTATCAGGTGGGGATGGAAATCCCGTAAGGCGCTGTTGGAAGCGACGCGCAGCCTGACATGACAACAAAGAGGGTGACAGCCTATGGCCGCGTCACCCTTTTTCAGAAGAAATTCAAGTATGACACGCCATATTGTAGGGCTGCACCCCGGCGCAGCCGCCAAGCAAATGATCTATCGGCTGCTCCGGGGAGCAGCCCTACATCACGCTACCGTCAATTTATAGGCACTGCCTTTCAACGTTTATAACCGGTATATATGGTGCAGACTCCGAATGTCATGCGGCGGAATGACGTGTCGCTCAGTCCGGCCTCCTCCATAAGAGTCGTCATCGCCTCCCCCTGTGCCACGGCGGCAATCGATTCGGGCAGATAGCTGTAGGCGCGCACATCTTTCGACACGATACGCCCCGCTACCGGTATGACGCACCGTGTATAGAATTTATAGAACGGACGGACCAGTGCCGACGGAGGCGTCGACAGCTCGATTACCACAAGGCGTCCACCCTTGCGGAGCACACGTGCCATCTCGCGATAACCGTCAAGCAGATGCTCGAAATTACGAACGCCATACGCCACTGTGATGCAGTCAAACGATTCATCGGCAAACGGCATATGGAGGCAGTCGGCCTGCTGCAGCGCGATACGCTGCTCCAGCCCTGCTTTCGCCACCTTGCGGCGACCTACGGCGAGCATCCCTTCCGAAAGGTCGATGCCCGTGATGCGGGCCGAGGGGAGCCGGCGGGCGAGCGCTATCGCCACATCGGCCGTACCTGTGGCCACGTCGAGTATCCCGGCTGGCGAGCCGGCCTCCACCTCTCCGATAGCTTTGCGGAGCCAGCGGCGGTGAAGCCCGAAACTCATGGCCGAGTTCATAAAGTCATAGGCCGGAGCGATGGAGTCAAACATCGCTTCGACCTGTTGTGTCTTGTCGCGGCTGTCGCCGGCGTATGGATTGATGCGTTCGGCTGCGTCGCCCATCAGAACATTGTCCTTACAGTTGGAGATTGGCGAGACAGTCAAGCACGTTGCGCTCGATGCGCTCGGTAAGATGCTCTTCGGGAGTGCGCACGAACTGCTTGCCCGTGATATGCTCGTAGAGCTCGATGTAACGGTCGGTCACCGAAGCGATGAACTCGTCGGTCATCTCGGGCACCTGCTGGCCGGCCTTGCCCATGAAACCGTGGTCGATAAGCCACTGGCGCACGAACTCCTTGGAGAGCTGGCGCTGCGGTTCGCCCTTCTCGAAACGTTCCTGATAGCCGTCGGCGTAGAAGTAGCGCGACGAGTCGGGAGTATGGATTTCGTCGATAAGTATCACCTTGCCGTCACGTTTGCCGAACTCATATTTGGTATCAACGAGTATCAGACCTTTGGCGGCGGCCATCTCGGTGCCGCGGGCGAAGAGTGCGCGTGTGTAGCGCTCCATCACCTCATAGTCCTCCTTCGACACGATACCCTGCGCAATGATTTCCTCGCGCGATATGTTCTCGTCGTGACCCTCGTCGGCCTTGGTGGTCGGGGTGATGATAGGCTCGGGGAAACGTTCGTTCTCGCGCATGCCGTCGGGCAGTTTCACTCCGCACAGTTCACGGCATCCGGCCTGATATTCACGCCATGCCGAACCGGTAAGGTAGCCGCGGATTATCATCTCCACGCGGAATCCCTCGCACTTGTAGCCCACGGTGACCATCGGGTCGGGCGACGCGAGCTTCCAGTTGGGCACGATGTCGGCGGTAGCGTCGAGGAATGTCTCGGCAATCTGATTGAGCACCTGACCCTTGTAAGGTATTCCCTTGGGCAGGATGACATCGAAGGCAGATATGCGGTCGGTGGCAATCATAACCATGATGTTGTCGTCGATGGTGTAGACATCGCGTACTTTGCCATGATACACGGCAGTTTGTCCGGGAAAACGGAAGTCGGTGGTCAGAAGTGTCTTATCCATAAAAGTCAAGTATATTATGTGTTAATGATTTGTCATTGCAGTGTCATTCGCCGGGCGACGATGCGGTGTCGCCAGCAGGAGCCGGTTTCTCCTCCTTGTGCGTCTTGTCGTACTGCTCGTAGGCCTCGACAATGCGCTGCACAAGGTGGTGGCGCACTATATCTTTCTTGCCGAACTCCACCTTGCCTATACCCTCCACTCCGTCGAGTATGCGGAGAGCCTGCACGAGTCCCGACTGAGTGGAACGCGGCAGGTCGATCTGCGACGTATCGCCCGTTATTATCATCTTGGCGTTCATGCCCAGACGCGTCAGGAACATCTTTATCTGGTGGGTGGTGGTATTCTGTGCCTCGTCGAGCACGATGACGGCGTCGTTGAGCGTGCGGCCGCGCATAAACGCCAGCGGGGCTATCTGTATCACCTTCGTCTCCATGTACTCCTTGAGCTTCACGGCAGGCACCATATCCTCGAGCGCGTCGTAGAGCGGCTGCAGGTAGGGGTCAATCTTGTCCTTCATGTCGCCGGGAAGGAAGCCGAGCTTCTCGCCCGCCTCGACGGCCGGACGCGAAAGTATGATTTTGCGTACCTCGCGGTTTTTCAGCGCCCTTACGGCGAGCGCAATCGCCACGTAGGTCTTGCCCGTACCTGCCGGGCCGAGGGCGAATGTGAGGTCGTTTTTCACGAATGTCTCGACAAGACGCTGCTGGTTGGGCGTACGGCCGCTGATAGGCTTGCCGTTGATGCCGTAGATGATGACATCGTCCATTTTCAGGTCCTTTGGCGCCTCCCCCTTGACGATGTCGAGAATGACATCCTCGGGCAGTTTGTTGAATTTGACGCAATAAGCCTCAAGCTCCTTGATTTTCTTTTCAAACTCCGAGGTCTCCTTGTCGTCGCCTATCACTTTGATTACCGAACCGCGCGCCGCAAGCCTGAGCTTGGGGAACAAGTTCTTAATCAACTGCATATTGCAGTTGTTCACTCCATAGAAGCTGACGGGGTCAACACTGTCGATGATTATAATCCGTTCAATCATACAGATAGATTTAAGTGCAAAATTAACAAAATCGGTGCAATATCATGCATATTTCCGACTCTTTTTTATCCCTCTCGCGCCGGATACGCGCCACCCCATCCCTTGCGCTGTCAGTTACGTCCCTCCGCAACGTCAATCGCATCCGCTCAGTCACGCATCCGCTCTACTTAAACAATGCATTTCTACCCCGATTGGTTTACCGTCCACACGCTGCGGAAGCATCTTATTGCAGCACCCCCGCCCCACTGCCGGAGCAAACAAAAAAGAGATGCCGGTATCGACATCTCTTTCTCCTTTTGCGCTTCAGGATGGGCTTGAACCAACGACCCCCTGATTAACAGTCAGGTGCTCTAACCAACTGAGCTACTGAAGCTTGTTGCAATCACGCGATACATTGCCAACGCTCGCCGGAGGCTTTCATCGCATTTTCACTCCGCAAAGGTAATAGTTTTATTTTTCTTATGCAACACCTTAAGCGTTTTTTTCAAAAACAAATTGAAAAACATAATGCGTGCGGCCGTAAAACCGGCCTGTCACACACTTCGCTCGGCAATGAAGGTGTCAAGCTCAATATCTTTCGGAAGCATGAATTTAGTGCGCAGACGGTAGCGCGCCGAGTTGACGCTTGCCTTGGATATTCCCAGATATATCGATATTTCCTCGGTGGTATGCTTCAGGTAAAGCAGCATGCAGAGCAATTCGTCGTTGGGTGTGAGCCGCGGATAATCCTGCTTGAGCAAAGGTATGAAGTTGGGGAACAACACATTGAATGCCCGTCGGAACCGACCCTCCTCCTTACCCGTAATAAGCTGCGGATCCGAAAGAATCGAGCTGTTGGAGTTCATTCCGGCGGTAAGGTCTTTCTCAAGCATGTCGACGCGCTTGTTGAGCATGTAATTGGATTCACCGAGACCTTCAAGCTCTTTTTGCTGCAACAGCCTGTTCTGGTTCAACAGACGGTTGCGCTGCCAGAATATGACCGCACAGCATAGCAGCACCAGTATCACCACAAAAGCGATGCCGTAGATTATAAGTTTCTTTTCCTGCTCGATTTCAAGCTGTAGCATGAGGATGCGATTGCGGTCCTCGGTCGATTTCATATCATACCTCACCATGGCGCTAATCAGCGCCGACGACTGCTCCTCCTCCACCATGCGCTCGGCATCCTCTATATATTGGGGCACAAGCGACTGAAGCTCGCCGCACATGCCGTATTGCGCATATACCTCGAGAAGAGCCGTGTTAGCCACATTGATACGTTCGGCATCAGCCTGCAGGCGGTAGCTCTCGGCCGCTTTCCGAAGCAGAGGTATGCCTTTGTCCACCTTGCCCTGTTTCACATATCCCAGACCGAGCGCATACTCACGGTCGGCAGTATCAAACTCGTCATATTCAGTCGTCTTCTCCAGTATGGATACGGCGAGAGCCACCGAATCGCGATTGTCGGGATAGGCATTGATAAGAAGGTGAGCCCTTTCGCTGTCAATAAGGGCTTTGAGAAGTTCGGGGTCATTTCGCGCAGCCCCGTTGTCGACCGCCTCCAGCGCCAGGCGATAGCATTCCATCGCCTCAGGCACCTTGTCGTCAAGTTCATATATTCCGGCCCTGAAACGATATACATCGCTAAGCATTATGCCGTTTTGCCTGCGGCTCTCCACAATGGCGCTGTCACTGAATGCGAGCGCCTGCTCGGGCATGCCGAGAAACGCATATAGCGACGACAGGTCGCCGAACAGCTGTATTGCTCCGTCATTCCTTTCATCAAGGGTGTGTGCTTTAAGAGTATCGGTAGCTTCTTCATAGTATTTCAAAGCCGAGGCATAGTCGCCTGCTATATTATACAGATAGCCCATCTGTTCCAGCACTTCCACTGCGTTGTCGCGCGAGGTACCATTCCTTAACTCCTCGACCGCCTTCTCCTGCACGAGTATGATACTATCGACAGGGGCTCCGTCCCGGCGCATCTCCCAGGCACGGCGTGTCAATGACACGGAAGAGTCGGGTGTATTTTTCTTAACCTGGTCGTCAGGTTTGCCGGCACATGAGGTAGCCAGCAACACTGCTATCATCATCAGAATAGAATATCTCATAGAACCGTATTTTGTATGCTAAATATCACACAAAATTATGTAAAATATCCAGCAATTGAAGGAAAATTAGGTCATTGCACAATAAATCGGAACGAAATCTATTGCTCATCTATCACATCTATTGCACATATAGTGGGTTCTGAGATACATTTGTAACCGTTTCCCGGAAAAGCAGGAGCCATGTTTCCCGTTTTTTAAAGGCTGTGCTTTGAATCGGCATCAGACAATCGACAAGGCTGCTGTCCGAAACATAGCGACAAGCCCGACAAAGGCCCGGCAATACACACAAACTCTTTTTAAGAGGGCGTGGATTCTATCTTAAGGTTTATAAAAATAGAGAATGTGTTTTTTTGTAAATCTCTTTTTAAGAGACACTTAACAAGTCGCAAATTTATAAACTCATTATATAATCTGCAAATATCGTGGCAAAAAATATTAAAGGCCATGACCGACATACGATTCTATAACCTTTAAACCTGTCCTGTTTTACAAAACATTTATTATACATATATATATACCTATAGTTTAAAGTATTAATACAGGTCACGCACTCTTAAAAAGAGATTGTGATTAAGCGTATACCACACGATGAAACGAATTATTACCAATATCACATTAGCAATAGCTGCAACCTTGTGTATCGCAGTTCATGCCGGAAGCCTTCCTGCCGTAAAGACCAACCTTCTTTACGATGCCTTGCTCAACGCCAACCTCGGCGTTGAGTTCAGGATGTCGCCACGATGGAGTTTTGACCTGTCGGGCAACTACAACGGGTGGAAACTCTCGCACGGCCGCCGGTGGAAGCACTGGTTCGTGCAGCCAGAGGCCCGCTACTGGCTCAACGACAATATGAAAGGTCATTTCTTCGCCGCAAATCTCATAGGCGGCCAGTTCAACACCACCCTCAACGGCGCAAGACGTCAGGGCTGGGGTGCGGGAATAGGCGCCGGCTACGGCCATTCATGGCATTTCGGACGCAACTGGGGTGTTGAAGTGGAGATTACAGCCGGATATATAAGATACCGCTACGACAAGTATCCCTGCACACAGTGCGGACGCAAGACCGGCACCCGCAACCGCAATTACGTCGGCCCGACCAAAGCCGCCGTAAGCCTCGTGTATTATTTCGGAGCCGAAAAGAAGAAAGAGCCGGCTGTCACGGAGGTTATTCCGATGACTGTCATAGAGCCTGCACTCGAATCAGCACCCGCACCGGCCGACACGGCACCGCGCTTTGACTTCATTCTCGTCGACGTGCCGGGCAGCAGAGTCCTCACCGAAAATCTTTCGGGCGTGGCAAGAGTGCTTTTCGGTGTAAACCGTACCGACATCGACCGCACCACGGGCAGTAATGCCACCGAGCTTGACGCCATTGTGGCCCGTCTCGACTCCATACGCGACGGCCTCGACATGCAGATTGTATCCGTACAGTTCACAGGATACGCATCGCCCGAGGGGAGCTACCGCAACAATGACCGGCTCGCAGCCGACCGCACCGCCGCCCTTCGCGACGAAATACGCCGTGCAGGCAGCCTCCCCGACAGCGTGATTACCGTCAGCCATGTTGCCGAAGACTGGGAAGGACTCCGAAAAGCCGTGGCACAATCCGACCTGGCCGACAGGGACGCAATCATTTCAATAATCGACAGCGACATTGACGCCGATGCCAAGGAAGCCGCGATAAAACGTCGGCGCCCGTCGTGGAGCCGCATTGCCTCGGAAATGCTTCCGCCGCTGCGCCGCACGGAATACATGATTGAATACAGCCACCGATACACCGTGCAAGAGACACGCACACTCAAGGAGGTGAACAGTGCCATCGCCGCCGGCGACGCAGATCATGCCGCACGTCTGCTCGTCGACATCCCCTCGTCGCCCGAAGCCGACTATGCAAGGGGTGTCGTAGCCGCAATGCAGCAACGCTACGACGAGGCCGCCGCATGGTTTGTAAGAGCGCAGGCAAGAGGAATCGAAGCCGCCGGTGACGCCCTCAGGCAATTGAAAGAATGTCAGTATTTAGAATGAAAAGGGGCATTTCAAATCAATCCTGAGCCGGCACCCGATTGATTCCGCCGGGCCATATCAGCACCTCTACCAGTCATGCCACATCACCCGGCCGCGCAATTCGCCCCCAAACTTCTCTCAGCCTTAATCTGATTCAAGCCCGGGCGCCCTCCGAAAAAAAGCATAATAAATCATGAATAAACATAAACAATTTTTATTTTAACAAAATCCAACAACAATGGGAAAAATTTTTAAAACTATTCTGTTCGGATTACCGCTGGTAATCCTCGGAGCATGCTCCGACGACGACCCCGTCAACGGAGGAAATGACGGCCCGACAGTCGACAAGTCGGAAGTCAGATACCTCAAGGTCAATCTTGTCAACGCCGGCACCGGCAACAGCCCCGCCTCACGCGCCATCGGCGACACTCCCGACACCGACTACGCCAACGGCACGCAGGAGGAGAACAAGATACGTACTATCGACTTCTATCTCTACGACGCCGACAAGAACTTCCACAGCCACGTGCCGTTGTCGCTCACAGGTCCGGTCGACCCCACCACGGCAGGTGTCACCAATCCCTCCGTACACGGATTTTATGAGACCAACATACCCGTCAATCTCGTTCAGGGTGAAAAGATGCCTACCTACGTAATCTGTATCGTCAACGCCGTGAACGCAAGCTTCTACGAAAACCGCTCCATGATGGACGCACAGCGGCGTCTGCTTGAGAGCTTCTACAGCCCTGAAGACGGCGGCAACAAATATCTCGGCATGAACAACTCCGTATATTACGGACGCGACGAGGTGACAGGTCTCGACAACCAGCTCATCATGGCTACTCCTTTCGACACCAACAAGCTGCTTACCGAAACCGAACTTGACAACATGACAGATGCCGAGCTCGAAGATGTGACCATCGACATCTACGTGGAGCGATATGCCGCCAAGGTCAACTTCAACATCTCGGCCAATGCGGTAAAAGATTTCGTTACCGCCAACGGCATAACTCTGTCATTCGAGCCTAAAGGCTGGGGCATGAACGCCTACGAGAAGAAGTTCTATTTCATCAAATCGTACCGCGCTACCGCCGACATCGAACCGGTCTACGACGACTATGCCACAATGAACGGCATCCTGTTCCCCGGCTGGAACCGTCCCGACCACTTCCGTTCGTTCTGGGCACGCACCCCGGCCTACTACGACAATGACTATCCCATCGTAGCCGACGACATCCTCGACGAAAACACTTACCCCTATTCGGTCTACTATCAGTCATTCGCCACCGCCGCCAACAGCGTCAACTCCTCACAGTACGTGATGGAGACCACACTCAAAGGCTCCCGCCTGACCGGCGCCGACATGCCCGAGCAGTATCTGCCCCTCACATCCATACCCTCCGTAGTGCTCACCGGACAATATAAAATCAACGGCAGCGCCGTCACTTTCTATACTTATCAGAAGGACGAACATGGCAAACCCCAGCTCTATGCAGCCAACGACGGTGACATCGCCGGAGTAGAGACCATACACGACCGCCTGCTCTCCACCCAGTCGATTATCCTCAAGAAAGTGGGCAGCGGCTACAGCCCTGTAAGAGAAGCCGACCTCACTGCAGGCTCCAACATCTTCGCTGTGGAACACCCTGCAGAAGACGTACGCCACGGCCTTAAAATCGGCGGCGACCTCGTCACCCTGCAAATCAAGGCAATCAACAGCGGCTTCTATTTCTATGACTCCGACACTCAGGCATACGTTGAGATAAACACGCCCGACAACATCACCAAAGCCAACCGTCTGCTCTACCAGAATCTCGGCGGCGCCCACGCCTACATCAACGGCATGGCATTCTTCAGCGCCCCGATACAGCACTGGGGATGGCAACGCGAGGACAACGAAAACAAGCCCAAGCCTATCGACGAATGGGACTGGAGCAAGATGAAGACCGGCGACTTCGGTATCGTGCGCAACCATATCTACAACATCCAGATTACCAATATCGCCGGCCTCGGCACAGGTATAATCGACGAGGACGACCCGCTGCTGCCGCCGACCGACAAGGTAAGCTATGCCGTCAATTTCCGCGTGAACATACAGAAGTGGGCCACCCTTCCCACCCAGGAATGGGAATGGTGACAATTCTGACAACGACACATCCCATTTAACATTACAGTCCCATATTTAACGAACAGTCTCTGATCCAAAAAATGACAAGAAAACACCTTATCTGCATTTCGCTGACCGCAGCCTTTCTGGCGACAGCCTGCGTCACTGAGGACATTACGGAATGTCCCAACGAATACGAACTGCGTATCGTGTTCGACCGCAACATGCTTTACGCCGACGCGTTTGCGAGTCAGGTAAAATCAGTAGACATCAAGGTGTTCGATTCCGCAACGGGAAGGCAGGTATTCTCTCACGCCGAAGCGGGCGATGCCCTGGCCGCTGAAGGCTATCGCGTGGCATTGCCCGTGCCTCCCGGCTCTTACGATATTCTCTGCTGGGGCAGCATGGCCGAAGGCAACTCCTTCAGCTATGCCGACCCCGCGGCGGATATTCTTGAACATCAGAATGTCATACTCAACACCGGGGGCGGCGAAAGCCGCACGCGGCTCAACAACCTATATCACGGGCTGCTCCGCGGCGCCGTGTTCATCGACAACAACGACATAGGCAGCACCGACCGCCAGACGGCGACAATATATCTCACGAAAGACACCAACCGCATCAACGTGCTTCTGCACAACCTCGACGGCACTGAGATGGACGAAAACGGATTCACCTTCTCAATCACGTCGGCCAATGCCGAAATGGGCTATGACAATTCAATCGACGCCCGGCGCGAAGTGACCTACCGCCCGTGGCACGTTTCACCCATCACCGCCGAGACCGGCAATCCCGCCACATCGGCCAAGGCTGCGCTGTCAGCCGAATTCTCGACAGGACGACTTACGGAAAACGGGGACTCCAGGCTCGACATCCGCCGCGTCTCCGACGGCGAAAGAATCATATCTGTCCCCCTCGAGAAAAACCTGCTCCTGTACAAAGGGGAATTCCACGCGTCAATGACCGACCGGGAATACCTTGACCGTCAGGACGACTATGCCATCACTTTCATACTCGACAGAAACAACAACTGGGACAAGGCCTCAATGATTTACATAAACAACTGGGCCACGCCTCCGGTACAATATCAGGAATGGTAAAAATAACGGACATATTGTTTCACATCATGGCGTGGCTGACAATATCGGTCACGCTGCAGGCGTGCACTTCGGCCGATGGCCCGGTGCCCGACGGCGATACCGGAAACGGGAAGACAATGTCGTTCAAATTCAACATATATACCGACGAAAAGACGCCGTCATCACGCGCCTTGGGCGTATGGGAGGAGAACGCCATCAATGTGGCGGAGCGCATCCTCAACATCGAGGACATGCGCGTGCTCCTTTTCGACCAGAGCGGCGTACTGCTCAAGTCGGTCACTCCCGCCTATCTCGACTACCACGGGGGCACGTCATCCAACGACGGTTACTATACCCTCTCGGTGGCTTTCACGCATGAATACTTCGATAAGTTCGCCGACAATGCCGACATACCGTTCACGGTGATGATACTCGCCAACCTGCGCGGCGCCGGCGGCACCTACGCCGACTACACCCCGGGGCGTACGCGAGTGGGCGACATCGCCGACTTCTTCCGTATTGCGCCCGGCTGGCATCCCGACGAGAAGAACGGCATACCGATGTACGGCATAAAGGGATTCGTGCTGCCGAAAACGCTGCTGATGCAGGGCATCGACGCGCCGGCGGCCGGACAGATTGACCTGCTCCGCAGCCTGTGCAAGATTGAGGTGACCGACCGGATAGCGAACGCGTCACTCTATCCCGACGGCGAGAAATATCCGCGCGTCACCGGCGTGGATATGGTGTCGTGGGTCGACCACGGATATATCCGTCCGCTCTTCGACGACTATGCCGACGGCCTCAGATATGCCAACATCTACCCCGCCGCTCCTGTCGGCACGGAGATGGGCGGCACGGAAGCCGACCGCACCTACCGCTTCTACTGCCCCGAAGCCGCCATGCGCGACATGAAATTCCGGGTCACGGCGGTTATGGCTCCGGGCGAGGAGCCTCGGGTATTTGAGACCGGGCTCGAACCGTTCGAGCAGGCCATAGGCACGGAGCTTGTGCGCAACCACATCTACCGCTTCAATGTCCACGCCCTCAGCACCATCGCCGACCTGACGGTCAACGTGAGCGACTGGATAGCGGAGACCGACGAATTCGAGCTCGACGACATGGTGAGCATGGAGCCCGACGGTTTCATGAAATGGGAATACGACTCCGCCGACTTCGCAGTCAGCACCGAGACATACCAGGGTAAAGAGGAGCAGCAGCTCTCCATTCTCAACGGCACGACAGGCATCGCCTCCGGCACATTCCATATAATCTCGCCCAAGGGCGCCATCTGGAAAGCCTACTTCATACCCGGGGAAAACGGTGTGGACGCCTTTGAGTTTGTCGACACCGACAGCGCCGGCAATCCCGTGCCCGGCTCGGAAAGTGTCTATGCCGAAGGCAATGTGGGCACACCCGCGACCATACACATAAGGGGCAAAGGAACCGCCGACTCCTACCGCCACTGGGCGGAACTTGTCATAGAGGTGAAGACAGCCGACGGCACCATACTCTACGCTCCTCTCACCCCGTCAATGAGTTCAAGGATAATCATATATCGCGAAAACCGACTGTAAATGACAAAAACACTGCATATATACCGTATTCTGCTGGCAGTCATTGCCGTCATTCTCGCGCAGGCATGCGACAGCAGTCATGACGACGGGCCGCTCGGGCCTGACGCCGACTGCTTCGCCCTGCGCGTGAATGTACCTCTTGCCGCCGCGACGGCCGCGGCAGCCGATGACCTCAACGAGTTCAAAGTGCGCTCGCTCCATCTCTATTTTTTCCGCTCCGAGGGCCATGACGACGCGTCGAGCGAATATGTCCACGACGTAATCGTCGACGGCGAGTTCGACTTCAGCCGTCAGCTGCGCCTCGAGCTTCCCGGCGATGCGGTGAAGGAGGGCGGACTGTTCGGCCCCGACTCCGACGTGTGCCATGTATATGCCGTAGCCAATGTTGACGAAAGCCTCCTGACGGCAAAAACCGTCGACGCACTTGAAGCGACAGTCGTGGGAAGCGGGTTCGACGAGACAAAGATACAGCACTCATTCGCCATGGACGGCTTCGCCACCCTGACGCTCGACCGCCGTACCAGGAGCGTCACGGGCACAATCACACTGCAACGTGCCGCCGCCAAGCTGACACTGTCGGTCGATGTGCCCGCCTCCATCGAAGTGGAGCAAAAAATAATAAGCCCTATCGACGGAACGGAGCAGACGGTCCTGATCACCTACTACCCGCGTACCGACGACATGCACGTGTGGATAGCCAACGGCGTAAAGCAGTCAGAGCTCAATACCCCGGCACAGCCGGTCGACGAGGAGCGCCTGTACTCCAACGAGGTGTACGTGGCCGAAGGGACCGGCTCGCCGTTCACCCGCGACAGCTCACGCCCGAAATACCAATATCTGCAGGATATTCCCTTCTATTCCTATCCCAACAGCTGGGACCCCTATTCACCCAAAGGCAACTGCTACCTCACGCTGGAACTGCCGTGGCAATATACCGACGAGAACGGAACGATGCGCAACGTAGTGACATACTACCGCCTGAGCGTGCGCCCCGAGAGCAACTGCATAGAGCGCAACACGCTCTACGACATGCGCGTAACCATAAGCCGCCTCGGAGGCACTTCGGTACAGCAGCCCGTCGACATGCTTTTCGACTGGAACTACAACATGCAGTGGAACGTGCAGACGCTACCCACCGACATCAAGGAGATACGCTACCTTGTGCTCAACAACAATAATTTCTCCTCGGCCCTCGATACCTACGCGTTCATGATGGAGAACGAGACGTCCATATCCATACCCTACAACACGTCGCACCCTGTTGAAATCGAGTCGGTAAAGCTGTCGTGGCGCGACTTCTACAACAACGCCGACCGCAGCATCACCCTCGTGCCTTCAGGCAATTCAGGCTATACATACAGCGATACAGGCAGTTATTCGCCCACAGGCGACTTCGCCGGCATAGAGATTGACGCCGACGCCTCGGTAATACGCCTGCGCAGGGACATGGTGCATATCGCCTGGAGCAACAACCGCCCGGCCATACGCACCGACGACGCAATCAACGCCTACACGTTCACCATCAAGCTGAAACATATCGACGCGGCAGCCGACGAGCCGTCGGCCCGGGCAACGGTTGTCATCACACAGATACCGGCCATCTACATCACCACGCAATCCACCGCGAGCAATCGCCGGTTCATCAACAACCAGAATACCACCTACCGCACAAACATCGGCTCGTGGTGGAACCCGGAATATATATACAAAGGATATGTCACTACTAACAATTCATATCCTAACGATGCGACCCAGCGGAGATTTTGGCTCGGCTCATACCACAATGACGACTATGTAAAGAACAAAAACACCTACATTCTGACAATATCGAAATTTGCCACTGACGACAACTACATCATAGCCGACCCCCGCACGCGCAATGTCGACAATCTAAACGAGAGCAACTTATCTGCTTCAGCCACGGCATCATGGAGCATGGAGGACGACACCAATGCCCGGCTAGAGCACTACTACCCTGCCGACCGCGATGCCTCCAAGACCCGGTTCATAGCACCGCAGCTGCGGGTAGCCTCGCAATGGGGCGTCACGTACCAGATATCACGCACAGGCGCCGAGCGGCGCTGCGCCTCCTATCAGGAGGACGGTCGTCCCGCCGGCAGATGGCGCCTCCCTACTGCTGCCGAGATTGAATACATAAGCCGTCTGTCAAACAAACAGTATATCCCATATCTGTTCGGCTCAAGCGGGGAAACAGCCAACTACTGGTGCGCGTCGGGTGGCATCGATGTCGACAACGACACAAACAACCCGTCGGTCACTATTGTCGAGACTAACGATAGCGAACGCCGTGCCGTGCGTTGCGTCTACGACGAGTGGTTCTGGACCACCGATACCCTTACCAACGCCAATAAAGGAAGATTCAGATGGGGCGACCGCGCCCGCTCAACAAACGGAAACTGACAATGAAACTCATATACAGCATATTGATATTACTCATGGCACTGCTGCCGACGGCGTGCACCGACGCGGGAGAGCCCGATTTGCCACAGCCCGTGCCGGCGGAGGGCACGCCCGTCGACCTCGTCACGGGAGCCATGTTCCCCGAAATGAAATTCGGCCGCAGTTCGCGTGCCATGAACGACGAGCCTACCGTCGACGAACTGCTCAACTCGCTGAAGGTAAATCTCTTCGTTTTCGACCCGTCGGGCGTGATGCTCCAGTTCATCGGGCCGGATGACATCTCGATTGTCAATATCGACACCGAGAACAAACACGTATATTTCAACGTGCACAACATATACAGCTCGTCGCGTCCGCGCAGGCTTCATTTCGTCATCACGTCGGCCGACGACCTGCATGCCGTTGACGGCGGCGAATATATCACGGCCATGGCGAGCGAGACCACCACTATGCCCGCACTCGTGGTCGACGGCGGCATCGATGCCTACTGGGGCATAAGGGAGGTGGACAGCATCACCGAAAACATGACGCTCAACATCAAACTGATACGCAATTTCGTAAAACTCAACGTGAAGTGTTCGGCATCACCCGATGTGTTCCGCATCCTCGGCTATACGGTTGTCAACCGTCCGTCGCGAGGCACTGTCGCACCCTATATCTACCGCGACCACCTGTTTGCCTCCTTCCTCAATCCCGACAACTCGCTGATTGACTACGAGGACATTATAGCACAGGGCTATTTCGGGGTAAACCCGTCGGGAAGCGACCTTTCGATGACGCACACCACGGAGAGCGAGATACAGGCCGACCTGTCGGCATCGGAAGCCGCCCTGGCCGCCGGAGCGGAGGATACGCCATGCTACATATACGAGCGCTCGCAAAGCTCGGTCACCTCGGCCGGCGACGGCGTGATGGTGACATACATCATCGTATCGGGCGAATACAAAGGCAAGAAATACTACTACAAGATTGACATCGGCCATGACAAGGAGGGCAAATTCGGATTCTACGACCTGCTGCGCAACTTCCAGTACACGGTTGAGATAACCGAAGTGGGAGGCGAGGGAGCGCCGACACTGCGCGACGCCATGAACGGCGCGGCCCACAACAACCTGTCGGCCTCGGTCGTCACCCGCGACCTTTTCTCCATCGGCTACGAGGGGGAGCAGATTGAAGTGAGTTCCACAAGGGTAATATTCACCGAGAAAGGCGATAAATACGCGCTGCGCTTCCGCTATACCACTCCTGCGGGAATACCGTTCGACCCGAAAGAACTTAAAATCTACGACATAACCGACGAAGCGGAGGAATATGACATGGGCGGCGTATCGGCCGGCTCGGAAAAGAGCATCGGCCTGAAGGGTGAGGTGATAGAAAGCGCGTCGCTGACAAGAGATGCCGACGGCTGGTACGTGCTCCATATTTCGACGGGCGACATACCCTCCGACAGCCGACGCATGGAGCAGAACATAAGGGTTTACTATACGGGAAGTCCGGCCGGACTGGGACGCACGGTGACGCTGATGCTGCGCCGTCCGTGGGAGTTCGGCAATGTCAGCGCCTCGTCGCCGGCAAGCGGCATCGGGAGCGGCATGACTCTCGATTTCAGCATACCGTCGGGACTGTCGCAGTCGCAATTCCCGCTAACCATCACCTTTGAGAGCGACAAGCAGAATATCTACGGGCTCAACGGCTCGCAGTTGTCGGTTGCGACGGGACGGTCGTCGTTCGCCGGTGCCACGACCGACGATGTCATACTCTACGAATGGCGCATCGAGTGGGCCGACTACCACCATGACAACGGCACCGACGGCGGCCAATATACCGCATCGTTCAGGATGAACACCACGTCGGCCGACGACCTCGCATTCAGCACCGCGGGAATCGACGCCGCCGCCATTGCAGGAAGGACTGCCAACAACGGCACGCGCAATTTCTGCATACGCATTGCCAACAAAGGCCAGAAATATATACAACCGCAATATGTCAACATCACGCGCCGTTAGAGGTTGTCTCATAGCCCTGCTGCCGGCGCTGTGCTCGTGCAGCGGCCGCACGCAAAACGTTGAAAACGGCGGCAATGCCGACCCGTTGCGCGAGCGTATCGCCGTCTATTGGGATAGTGCCGCCCTCAACACCATGGACGACGGGATGCGCGAGCAAAGCATCGTGGACTATCTGTACATGGTGCAGCACGCCGACAGCGCCACACGCGGCGAAGCGTGGCATGCGCTCAACATGCAGCTTGGCTGCGGACTTGACCGCACTGTCACCGACTATCTCGGTGACCCCGAGTCACCGATTTACGCACCCGAAATGCTCGACGAATACCTCGTCAGCCTGCTCTCGGAAACGGGCACTGACGATACGGTCCGCGCACGGGCGGAATATCTGCTTGACAACATACGTAAAAACCGTCGCGGCGACGTGATTGCCGACCTGCAGTTAGTATGCGCCGACGGCACGGCGACATCGCTCCACAGCCTCATTGCCGGAACAGCAGGTTCGGGCGCTGGAAATACCGGTGGGATTGGCTCGGGAGATGATAATACCACGGGGGCGGGACGCCCCCGCCCCACTCATGGCTACCTCATTATATTCTATGACCCGGAGTGCGAATCGTGCGACGAGACGATTGAGGCGCTGTCAGCCGGCACCGCCGGAGGCCATACAATAATAGCGATAAGCGTGACCGACACCGTAAAATCCCTCCCTCCCGACTGGATTTCAACCCGCGTCCTCGACCCCGACACCCTCGACGACGCCTTCTACCTCCCCTCGCTCCCTGCAATCTACACCGTCACCCCCTCCGCCACCATCATTGGACGCCAATGACCTTATCAGCATGGGCAAACCTGCAGGGGTACTGTTCTATTCTTTTCAAAGCGGGAATCCGGGTTAACCTTTCGCGGTCAGAACCGTGCATGCAACACAAAAAGACCGGAAGCGCGATGCTGTTTTCGCGCTCCCGGTCTTTTTTGTGTCGGGGACGTAGGGTATTGCAAAACTCAATTCTTTTTAAACCGCGGAAGGTTCGGTTTTGCAACGCCCTCGGTTCAATCGTCAGGCATCTGACTATTTTACCATTATCTTGCGTGCTGAGCCGTCAGACATTCTTACGATGTGGAGACCTTTGGCATCGGCGGAAATTATGCGGCCGGTGAGGTCGTAATGCTCTACGGGGATGACATCGTTTTCAGCGGCGATGCCGTCGATACCCGATGTCGCGCCCTTAAGCTCGATTACTATTTCTTCGTTCTTATCGCCGGCGGCATTCTGCACGATACCTGCGGGTATAGTCATGTAGTACACGATAGCGTCGTTGACCTTAAATGACTGTACGCAGTAGTCGTAGTCGGAAGCCCAAAGGTTGAGAGTATTGTCATTCTCCTTTGTCGCTTTCCAGCCGAGGTCGGGAGCTATTTCCTTACCGTCGACAGCATCGCTCTCACGGAGACATGCGTCGGGGCCGTAATCAATGATAGTGATGTCGTCGGCAAAGGTAATGAGGAATTTCATGTTGAAATATCCTGTAGGGAGAGTCGAGCCGTCGGCAGGAGTGATGCTGACAACTTCGAGGGGCTTTGGAGCGGCGGGACCGGTCCACTTGATGACGATGCGTTCGTTGAGCGCACCGTCGGCGCTCTTGACGATGCCGGCAGGAATGATGAGATAGTATTCTGCATCCTGTTCGGGAGAGAATGTCTGGGTATATCCGTCGCCGTCGTCCGACCACACGCGGATGGAGTTCTTGCCTGCCATGTTGACTCTCCAGCCTCCGTCGGAACCAACTACCACACCCGAGAGTTCGCTTCCTTTGCGCAGATAGACCTCCGGAGTAGCGTTGACGACGGATACTTCCGATGCAAATTCAATCTCCACTCTCATATCGGCGTATTTACCGAGCACGGTGCCGTCGGCGGGAGTGATGCTCACGGTTGCGAGCGGAGCGGTTTCCGACTCCACGAGTTTGAAGTATGATGCCCAGCCTGCATCCTGATATGAGGAGAGGGAGCCTTTGGGTATGTAGCAGGGAGTGGTCTCGCTGATACCGTAGAACGGGCTGTCGTAAGTCTCGTAGACATCGTCGATTTCAGGAGCCACAGAACCGAGACACGTCACTGATGCAAGTTTGGTGTCGTTGTGGAATGCATGGTTAAAGATGAGCTTCACACCTGAAGGGATGGTCACGGATGTGAGTTCCTTACAGCCTGCAAACGCGCCGTCATATACGTAAGGCATATTCTCGGGAAGAGTGACATCGGTAAGTTTGGTGTCGGCAAAACCCTGCTCGCCGATATAGGTGAGCGACGAGGGGAAATTGATTTCGGCAAGAGCCGACTGGCAGAATGCATAGTCGTCGATGGCGAGAACGCCTTCGGGAAGAGTCACCTTGCTTACTTCGCTGCCCCAGAACGCACCGCCGTTGATACCGATACATTTGGCTGATACGTCGACCGAGGTCTTCCCTTTGCAGGGAACGGCATATAGGAGTTTCTGGGCGGCATCGTAAAGCACTCCGTCAATGAGTACGAAACTGCTGTTGCCGGCGCCAAGGCTGATGGATGTTATCGATGTGCAGGCAAACGCCGATGTGCCGATTGATTCTACCGTCGACGGTATGCTTATTTCGGAAAGTGCCGTGTGGAGGAAACATTCGAGGCCGATTGATGTCACTCCTTCGGGAATGGAGACAGAAGTCAGCGACGAACACTGCATGAATGTGCCGGTACCGAGAGCCTTCAATGTGGAAGGGAGTTTAATCGAGGTGAGTTTGTCGCAATAAAGGAACGCTTTGTCACCCAGCTCGACGAGCGACTCGGGAAGCACCACATCGGTAAGAGCAGTCTTGTAGAACGCCGATGCGCCGATTGTCTTCAATCCTGAGTGGAAAGTAATGTCGGACAGCGACTTGCAGGTAAAAAATGCGCTGACGCCTATCGACTCTACCGAGGCGGGGATGTCAAGCGAGGTCAAAGCGGTAGATGAGAATGCATAGTCTCCGATTGTCTTAAGGCCATCGGGAAGTGTCACGACTGCGAGGTCGGAAGAGCCGTTGAACGCCGAAGCGCCAAGTGTCACAATGGTAGAGGGCAGGTCAATCTGTGTGGCATATGACCACTTGAAAGCCTCTTGGCCGATAGCAGTCACGGTATAGCTGATTTCATTGTTCATTACAGTCTGCGGCACTGTATACGACGTGATTTTCGCTCCGGAAGCATCTTTGGAATCAGCCTTCGACAGAGTCACCGTAGTGTCGCCTGTCGTCTCGAACGTGAAGGGGCCGCTCTTGAACGATACAGCTCCGGCTGAAGCTGCTACCGTCAGCAACGCACTTAAAGGAAGTAAAAATTTCTTCATTATGATAGCATGGTGTCGGGGCTTATTGTACTTTGCCGGCTTCACTCTCCCCGACATTTCGGGTGAAACCGACCGTTGCATTACTCAGTTTGTCTATTAATCGGTCTTAATCGAAAGCAAATTTACAAATATATTCCAATATTCACGAACAATTGCAAAGAAATATGCAAATTTTAATTCATTTTGCATAAAATCCGTTCTACAACCGGCCGGTCAAAATCTTTTTTTTACATGCACAGTGGCGATATTCGGCGGTTTTGTGGGGAGATGACAAAATAAATTGGTAACTTAGCGCGTTAATTTAAATGATGAAATACGGGCTTTTCACACGGACCATTGTCGCTTTGGCAACAATCGCACTGATTGCTGCCTTTTCGGCGTGTTCGCTGAAGAAGAACACCGCCGCCTCGCGGCAGTACACGGCGTTCATCACCCGCTACAATATCTACTACAACGGCGACAAGCACTACAAGGAGACTCTCGACGAGATGGAGAAGAAATATGAGGACGACTACTCGCGCCTCGTGTTCACCCATCCGGCCGAAGCACGCGCCGACCAGCACGCGCCGCAGCCGTCGGGCGATTTCACCCGCTCGATAGAGAAGGCGCAGAAAGCCATACAGGTACGCTCCATCAAGAAAAAACCGGCACGAAAAGCGGGCAAAGCCTCCGACCCGGAATACAAGGCGTGGATGAAGCGCGACGAGTACAACCCCTTCCTCCACAACGCATGGATGATGATGGGACGCTCGCAGTTTCTCAACGGCGATTTCCTCGGGGCGGCCTCCACATTCTTCTACATAACGAAGCATTTCACATGGCTGCCGCAGACCGTCACCGAAGCCAAGATATGGCAGGCGCGCAGCTATTGCGCCATCGACTGGCTTTTCGAGGCGGAAATGATACTCACCCGCATCAAGCCCGACGAACTCATCGACAAGAATCTAAAGTACCTTTACAACCTGACTTTCACCGATTTCTACATAAACTCCAACAAGCCGAAAGAGGCAATACCATACCTCGTGGAGGCGGTTGCGGCCTCCGGAGGCGCGCAGAAAACACGCCTCAACTTCCTGCTCGGACAGCTCTACACGCTTGCGGGGGAGAAACAGCTTGCCTACAAGGCATTCGACAAGGCGGGGTCGTCGGCATCGGCAACCTACCGCACGAAATTCAACGCCCGCATCAAGCAGAGCGAGGTGTTCGAGGGGGAGGACATCACATCCGAGGTCAAGGCATTGCGCCGTATGACCCGCTACGACCGCAACAAGGACTATCTCGACCAGATATATTACGCCATCGGCAACCTCTACCTGTCGCGCCGCGACACCACACAGGCCATCGCCAACTACGAGGAGGCCGCCAAAAGCTCGACCCGCAACGGCATCGACAAGGCTATGACGCTGCTTACGCTCGGAGGACTGTACTACGACCTCGGTGACTACGTCAAGGCGCAGCCGTGCTACTCGGAGGCATTGCCGCAGGTGCCCGACACCTACCCCGACTACAAGGCGCTGAAACGCCGCTCCGACAATCTCGACGAACTCGCCGTCTACGCGCAGAACGTAACCCTGCAGGACTCGCTGCTGCGGCTGTCGTACATGACGCCCGAGGAGCAGACCGCCGTGGCCGAACGCCTCATCGCCGAACTCAAGAAGAAGGAGGCCGAGGAAGCCGAGCAGGCACGCCGCGAGGAGATGCGCGCCAACCAGGCCGCACAGGGCGACCCGTTCGGCGGCAACGCGTCATCCCCCACCACATTCACCATGAACAGCGACAATTCATGGTATTTCTACAACCCGTCGACCGTGACCGCCGGCAAGACCGACTTCCAGCGCCGCTGGGGCTCGCGAAAGCTCGAGGACGACTGGCGCCGCCGCAACAAGGCGTCGTACGCGTTTGAATCGGCCGACAGCGCCGACAACGAGGATGACGAGGAGGTATCGCCCGACGAAGGCGGAGAGGACACCGGCGAGGGTGAGGATACCGAAGCCGGCGAACGCAAGAACGACCCGCACTACGTGGAATATTACCTCAGCCAGATACCCAAGAACGACCTGGAGCGCATGGTGGCCAACGACGTCATACAGGAGGGCCTGTACAACATGGGCATCATACTGAAAGACAAGCTGGAAGATTTCCCCGCCGCGCGCACGGAGTTTGACCGGCTGCTGACCCGTTACCCCGACAACGTGTACCGCCTCGACACCTACTACAACCTCTATCTGATGGCTGTGCGCGAAGGCAATATGGCCGAGGCCGAGAAGTGGCGCAACCTGATAGTCAACGACTTTGCCGACTCCCCCTACGGACGCGCCATGCGCGACCCGCGCTACATAGAGAACCTGCGGCTGATGGATGCCCGTCAGGACGAGCTGTACGAAACTGCATATCAGGCGTATATCGACAACGACAACGCTGCCGTGCACCGCGCCTACGAGGAGATGAGCCGCGATTTCCCTATGAGCAAACTGATGCCGAAATTCATGTTTATCAACGCTTTGGCCTACGTGACGGAGAACAAGCCGGAGCAATTCAAGGAGGCGCTGACCGAGATGCTGCAACGCTATCCCGACACCGACCTCACACCCTACGCCGCTGCCTACGTGAAAGGGCTCGACGCAGGCCGGAAACTCAACTCCGGAAGCGCCAACATGCGCGGCATGCTGTGGGAGACGCGCCTCGACGACGAATCCGCGGCACCCGACGCCGACAATCCTCTCGAATTTGACCTCAACCCCGACGACGAGCAGCTTTTCATACTCCTCTATCCCACCGACAAGGTGGCTCCCAACCAGTTGCTCTACGACATAGCGCGACATAATTTCACCTCGTTCGTAGTCAAGGATTTCGACCTCGAGCAGATGAATTTCGGACGCCTCGGACTGCTGATTATCAAGCCGTTTGCCAACGTGGCCGAAATCAACCATTACCGCAGCGTGCTACAGGCCGACGCCGCGCTGCAGCTGCCGCCGGAGGTGCGCCCCGTAGTGATAAGCGCCAAAAACTTCGACACGCTGCTCAAAGGGGGCGGCTCCTTCGAAGACTATTTCCGCTATGTCGAGGACAAGACCTACCGCGACACCGAGGAGCGTGTGCTTCCACCCGAATTCTTCGGGCCCTCCGAGGGCATAGCCGAAGAGAGCGAAAGCGAGCCTGAGCCGCAGGAGCCGGCGCCGACAGAGGAGCAATCGGAACCGAGTGCTCAGAGTGCTCAGAGCTCTCCGACAAGTCAGACCGGTCAGACCGGTCCGACGAGTCCGACTGAGAGCGAGCCGCCGGCCGCGAATGCGGTCGAGCCGGCTACGACGGCGCCCGCTCCGCAGACACCGCCGACACTGCCGACACCGCAGCCTCAGCCCCAGCCTGCGCCGGTACCAACTGCTCCGGCACCGGCCACTCCGACACCAACCCCGGCTACAACTCCGGCTACCCCCGCACCGGCTACCGCCCCGGCTCTTCCGGAATATCCCGCAGGATCGGAAGGCGATGATGACCCTCTCCTCGATTAAACTCAACTTTTACTCCAACCTCTAACCACGATAACGTCAATGAGCGTAAACCGAATACTTTGGGCCGACGATGAGATTGACCTCCTCAAGCCCCATATCATGTTCCTCAAAGCCAAAGGCTACGACCTCGCTACCGTCAACAACGGCCGCGATGCCCTCGAACTCGCCCAAAGCGAACATTTCGACCTCATCATCCTTGACGAAAACATGCCCGGCCTGACCGGTCTGGAGACGCTGCAGCGCATCAAGCAGTCGGCGCCGACCACTCCCGTAATCATGATTACCAAGAGCGAGGAGGAGAACATCATGGACCAGGCTGTAGGCAACAACATAGCCGACTACCTCATCAAGCCGGTCAACCCCAACCAGATACTGCTTTCCATCAAAAAGAACCTCCACTCCGAACGCCTCGTATCGGAGCAGGCTTCGACCGACTACCGCCAGGAGTTCGCCAACATCTCGTCGATGATATCGCAGGCCGCGACCCTCGACGACTGGATGCGCCTGTACGAGAAACTGACATTCTGGGAAATGAAACTCGCCGCTGCCGATACCGCGATGGACACCATGCTCGAGATGCAGCGGGAGGAGGCCAACACGGAGTTCTACAAATTCGTCAAACGCAACTACGAGGACTGGCTGTCGGGCGACGACCGTCCGACGATGTCCGACACCATATTCCGCAAAAGCATTTTCCCGATGCTCGACAGGGGGGAGAAGGTGTTTTTCGTGCTTGTCGATAATTTCCGCCTCGACCAGTGGCAGATGGTAAAGCCGTTGCTGGCCGACACGTTCACGTTTGAGGAGAGCCTCTACACGTCGATACTGCCCACTGCCACGCAATACGCGCGCAACGCCATCTTCTCCGGCCTGATGCCCATACAGATTGCGAAGCTGTTTCCCGACCTGTGGGTCGACGAGGAGGAAGAGGAGGGGAAGAACCTCAACGAGGCGCCGCTCATAGCCACGCAGTTCGAGCGCTTCCGCCGCCAGTGCCGTTTCTCCTACAACAAGCTCAACGACTCGTCGGCGTGCGAACGCCTGATACGCGATTTCAACAATCTGCTTGTCAACGACCTTAACGTCATTGTCGTCAACTTCATCGACATGCTGTCGCATGCCCGCACCGAGTCGAAGATGATACGCGAACTTGCCTCCAACAACGCGGCCTACCGCTCCATCACCGAGTCGTGGTTCCGCCACTCCAACATCATCGACCTCTTCCGGCTTATCGCCTCAAAAGGCTACAAGATAGTGCTTACCACCGACCACGGCACCATCCGCGTCGAAAACCCCATAAAGGTAATCGGCGACAAGAACACCAACACCAACCTGCGCTACAAGGTAGGCAAGAACCTCGACTACAACCCAAAGCAGGTGTACGAAATCAAGCGTCCCGACCGCTACGGCCTCCCCTCGCCCAACGTGTCGTCGACCTACATCTTCGCGGGCAAACGCGACTTTTTCGCCTACCCCAACAACTACAACTACTACGTGCAATACTACACCGGCACGTTCCAGCACGGCGGCATCTCCATGGAGGAGATGCTCGTGCCGCTGATAACGCTGTCGCCGAAATAACGCCAATCGGCTAATCTACAATAGCTATCTTAGCTAAAATAGCTATTGTAGCTATTTTATTCACTCTAAAAAACTCTGACAATGAAAACAATAACAATCTCATCGCTCGACAACATCGACGAAGCCGCCCGCGAGTTCATCTCACTGATGGGCGACCGCACCGTATTTGCATTCTACGGCGAAATGGGCGCCGGAAAGACCACTTTCATCAACGCGCTGTCGCGTGCCCTCGGGGTGGAGGATGACGCCACCGGTTCCCCATCCTTCGCCATCGTCAACGAATACCGCTCCGACACCACTGCCGAACTCATCTACCACTTCGACCTCTACCGCCTCGAAAGCGTGGAGGAGGCTCTCGACCTCGGCGTCGAGGACTATTTCGACTCGGGCGCCCTCTGCCTCATCGAATGGCCCGAACGCATCGACGACATCCTCCCCGACGACACCGTAAAGGTGACAGTCAAGGTCAACGACGACGGCTCGCGCACCCTGACTTTAGAGGACTAGAATTCTATTTTATGAATATCATCGAACTCGAGGAAACCGCCTCGACCAATACGTATCTGCGCGGAATGACTGATGCGCCCCACGCCACGGTCATCGCCGCGCGCCGTCAGTCGGCCGGACGCGGACAGCGCGGCAACACGTGGGAGTCGGAACCTGACGCCAACCTGACCTTCTCCATCTTAGTGCGACCCGCCGGCATACCTCCGGTAAAGCAGATGGCGATATCGCGCGCCGTGTCGCTCGCCATAGTGCGCCGGCTCGACCGATACCTGCCCGACGGCATGGAAGCGTCAATCAAGTGGCCCAACGACATCTACGTCGGCGACCGCAAGATATGCGGCATACTCATCGAACACGTGCTGACCGCCGGACGCATCGAGCGCACCGTAATAGGCGCAGGCATCAACATCAACCAGAAGGCATTTTACTCCGATGCCCCCAACCCCGTGTCGCTGACACAGCTGACCGGCCTCACCTACCCCCTCGACAGCATGCTCCGCGAAGTATGCGCCGACATCATATCACTCGTAGAAGCCGAAGACCGCGCCGGCGGCGACCTGACCGAATCCGACTATATGTCACGTCTATGGCGCCGCGACGGCTACCATCCCTATCGCGATGCCGCCGGCGACTTCACCGCCCGCATAGCCGACGTAGCACCCGACGGCACCCTCACCCTCCTCCGCCTCGACAACACCCTCTCCCGCTACGCTTTCAAAGAAGTCACGGCGATACTGTAAAACAATTTTAAAAACTGAACGAATATGCGTATCGATATACTTACTGTACTTCCCGAGATGTTTGAGTCGCCGCTTGGTTGCTCGATATTGAAACGTGCCCAACAGAAAGGGCTTGTGGAATTCGGTATCCACAATCTGCGCGACTATTCCACCAACAAGCACCGCAAGGTCGACGACTATCCTTTCGGCGGCGAGGCGGGCATGGTGATGCAGATCGAGCCGATTGACCGCTGCATCGCAGCTCTTAAGGCCGAACGCGACTACGACGAGGTGATTTTCACTTCGCCCGACGGCGAGCTTTTCGACCAGCCGATGGCCAACTCTATGTCCATGCTCGAAAATATCATCATACTTTGCGGCCACTACAAGGGCATTGACTACCGCATACGCGAACATCTCATCACCCGCGAGATTTCGGTCGGCGACTACGTGCTGACGGGTGGCGAGCTTCCCGCCATCATCATCTCCGACGCCATCGTGCGCCTCATACCGGGCGCCATAGGCGACGAACAGAGCGCGCTCAGCGACTCGTTTCAGGACAATCTGCTTGCTCCCCCGGTCTACACCCGTCCGGCCGACTACAACGGCTGGCGCGTGCCCGACATACTCCTCTCTGGCCATGAAGCCCGCATCAGCGAATGGCGCCACGAGCAAGCCGTAGAGCGCACGCGCCGCCTCCGCCCAGACCTGCTGAAATAACCCCCTCAGTTACCAAAAGGACAAGAGATTTTTATATTTAACAACAGCACAAAAGCATAGACAGGAGTACAATATAATATTTTAGTACTCCTGTCCTTTTTGTTTTTTATTTAAACAAAAGAACAAAGGAACAAATGACCGGATACATTATAATAAAACTCTTTTTATTATTTTGTGCTCCTGTGCTTTTGTTTGATAAAAAATACCTGAAAATATGGGGACAGTGTTGTAAAGTATGGCGGCTGCTCCGGGGAGCAGCCCTACAACCGAAGTGAGATATTGCATAATGAGCATTTATTTAAGTGAAAATTTGTTTATTATGGGTTGTTTAGGCGCATTTATTGCTAATATATGTTAAATATAAGATTTTTTATTTGAAAAATTATGTTTTATAATATAAAAGTTATACCTTTGCACCAGTTTTTCATGGTATTAGATTTAAGGTAAGAAGATTATTCGTCGAGACGACGAGTAATTTTTTTTTGCAGTAAATTCTAATTTCGTAAATTTGCATCTAACGATGCCGCAATGACATACTCAACATGGGTTTACCCCATTATATCGCGGCGGCAAAACTATCGGAAACTCTCAGGCGTTGAATTTCTGATAGAGTTCCAACTAAAAAAAACAAAACAATATGGAAACAACAAGACAAGCCAAAATAGCCCGCCTTCTCCAGAAGGAACTGAGCGAGATATTCCGCCAGCAGACATCGAAAACCCACGGCGTAATCGTATCGGTAAGCAACGTACGCGTGACTCCCGATCTGAGCCTCGCAAGAGTCTACCTTTCGGTGTTCCCCTCGGAGAAAGGCGAGGAAATCCTCAACAACATCAACAACTCCACCAAGACCATACGCTACGAACTGGCGCAAAAGGTTCGTTTCCAGCTACGCAAGACTCCCGAACTGGCATTCCACCTCGACGACTCCCTCGACTATATCGAGCGCATCGACAACCTGCTGAAAAAGGAGGAATAAACATGTGGATAATTGTAGGGCATTGCAAAACTTTGTAATTTCAGTCTATAATGTAGGGACGCACGGTCTGTGCGTCCGATGATTAGCTAATAAGTTGTGGACGCACAGACCGTGCGTCCCTACATATTCCTACATTTTAAGGTTCTGCAATACCTCACGAAATAAAGCAATAAACTTTGAGCCGCCGGTCATTATCAATACGCATTGCGTTGCGCTATCTGTTTTCACGCAAGAGCCACGCCGCAGTCAATGTGCTGTCGTATATTTCGATGGCAGGGGTGGCGAGTGCCGCTACGGCGATGGTGATAGTGCTGTCGGTGTTCAACGGGTTTTCCGACTTTACGGCGCAGAAAATATCACGATTCAGCGCGCCGCTTGTGGTGACGCCCGCCCAGGGTAAGACAATCGCCGATGCCGACTCGCTTGCATCGGTCATAGACGCTACGGAGGGGGTGGCGAGTGCCACTCCGACAATAACCGAACGCGCTTTCGCCGTAGCCGGCGACCGACAGGCTCCTTTGGTGATATGCGGAATCGCTCCCGAGGGGATAACGGCACGTTCGCTCCCAGAGGTGACTATCGACGGCACTCCGATGCTCGTATATGATGACGAGGAGCTGCCCAACACTGCAATCTCGTCGGTAGGCGTGGCCAATACGCTGCGTGCTTTCCCTTCAATACCGGTCGATGTCAGGATATACGAGCCGCGGCGCCATTCACGCGTCAATCCTGCCAATCCGCTGGCGGCGTTCCGCTGCGACTCGGTAGTCATCACGGCAGTATATCGTATCGACCAGAATGAATTTGACAATGACTATCTGTTCGTGCCGCTGCAGTTCGCGCGCAATCTCTTGGGCTATACCTCCGAGGCGTCGGCAATCGAGATAGACGCTACTGCGGGCACCGATACAGGACGCCTGCGCGACAGGCTCATCAAACTCCTCGGCCCGTCATACAAGGTGGCCGACCGCATGGAGCAGCAGCACGATGCATTCCGCATGATTAACGTGGAGAAATGGATTACGCTCGTGATGCTGACATTTATCCTCGTCGTGGCCACGTTCAACGTCCTGGCCATAATGTCAATCATGATTATTGAAAAGCGTGGCAACAGCGCCATCTTAGCCTCATTGGGGGCCACCTCAGGCACGATTGCGGGCATATACGGGTGGCTGAGCATGCTGATTACCACAATTGGAGGCATTGTCGGGATAATTTTCGGCGTGGCGCTGTCACTGCTGCAGCAATGCTTCGGATTTATCAAGCTCGGCGCCGACGACCCGTCGCAGCTCTCAATCGACGCCTACCCCGTAAGCGTCGCCGCAAGCGACATAGCAATCGTAGCAGCCGTAATCATCGGCATAGGCTTCCTCACAGCCCTCGTCACCCGCTTCCTCCTTCGCGGCACAAAGTAACCGCCGTGTAGTTACTACGGGGGCGAGACACCCCCGCCCCACTCAATCCGGTTTAATACAAGTGTGCTGTCAGGAGGTGATAGAGTGGAGCGTCAATTGCGCGGAGGGGTTGCATGACGAAGTCGCGTTGGAGGGCGCGGGGATGGGGAAGTGTCAGTTTTTCAGTTGTGATTTCTATAAGATTATGCAGTGCGCCATCTTTTCCTGTTGTGGCGCAGGCTATTATGTCTATGTCAATCAGGCGATCGATGTAGGCGCCTGTGGTGTCGCGGTGGGAGGCGGTGGAGATGGATTGCTCTATGCGTTGTGTTGCTTCGAGGAGGGATTCAGGGGTGAGGTCGGTGTCGAGGCTGATGCCTACGTTGATGAAATCGTTGGCCGAGTCGAAGCCCCAGGGAGGGGATATTACGTGGTCGGAGACACGCATTGATGAGGAAATACAGGCGAGCTGACGCAGTGATGCGACAGCCCGCCTTATATTGTCTTCGCGGTCGCCGAGATTACTTCCTATGTTGAAATGGACGTGATACACAGCAATCGATGTTAATTATTATCCATTTTCCAATCAGTGATCAAAAGTCGCAGGGATGGATTCAATGCTATTGACTTGGCGGATTTGAGTGGAGAGGGGGCGTCCCGCCCCCTTGGTAACTTTCAGCTTGTAAGGATAATACTACGGGGGCGAGACTCCCCCGCTCCACTCTACTCAGCTTGAGTTAACAGCAGGGACGCGATAAATCGCGTCCCTGCTGTTTTTGGGGGAGGGTTACCGCAGAGGTTAGAGGGAGCGGTTGACTTCGACTTCGATGAAGCCTTCGATGAGGTCGCCCACCTTGATGTCGTTGTAGCCGGCTATCGAGATACCGCAGTCGTAGCCCGAAACGACCTCCTTGACGTCGTCCTTGAAGCGTTTGAGCGAGCCGAGGTCGCCCGTGTAGCGTACGATACCGTCGCGGATAAGACGCAGCTTGCAGCCACGCTTGATGCGGCCTTCGCGCACGAGGGCGCCGGCGATGGTGCCGACTTTGGATATATGGTATGTCTCCATGACTTCGGCGGTACCGGTGACCTCCTCCTTGATTTCGGGAGCAAGCATGCCGGCCATGGCGTCCTTCACCTCCTCGATGGCCTGGTAGATGACCGAGTAGAGGCGCATCTCGACACCCTCACGCTCGGCGGCACGGCGCGCTGCCTGCGACGGACGCACCTGGAAACCGATGATGATGGCATCGGAAGCGGCGGCAAGAGTGACATCGCTCTCCGAAATCTCGCCGACGGCCTTGTGGAGCACGTTGACCTGGATTTCGTCGGTAGAGAGCTTAATGAGAGAGTCGGAAAGAGCCTCGATTGAACCGTCGACGTCGCCCTTGACGATGATGTTGAGCTCCTGGAAGTTGCCGATTGCGCGGCGGCGGCCAATGTCCTCGAGTGTAAGTATTTTCTTGGTGCGCAGGCCGAGTTCGCGCTGCAGCTGCTCGCGTTTGTTGGCAATCTCGCGGGCCTCCTGCTCCGACTCCATGACGTTGAATGTATCGCCGGCGGTGGGAGCGCCGTTCAGACCGAGGATAAGAGCCGGCTCGGCAGGACCTGCCTCGGTGATACGCTGGTTGCGCTCGTTAAACATTGCCTTGATTTTACCGAAGTGCGTACCGGCGAGGATGATGTCGCCGATGTGGAGCGTACCGTTCTGCACGAGCACGGTAGCGACGTATCCACGGCCTTTGTCGAGCGACGATTCGATAATCGAACCGACGGCGTTGCGGTTGGGGTTGGCACGGAGCTCGAGCATCTCGGCTTCGAGAAGCACTTTCTCCATGAGTTCCTCCACGCCAATACCCTTCTTGGCCGAAATATCCTGCGACTGGTATTTGCCGCCCCATTCCTCGACGAGGTAGTTCATATTGGCGAGCTCCTCCTTGATTTTGTCGGGGTTGGCGGTGGGTTTGTCTATCTTGTTGATGGCGAATACGATGGGCACGCCGGCAGCCGAAGCATGGTTGATGGCCTCGACGGTCTGCGGCATGACGTTGTCGTCGGCGGCAACGATGATGATACAGAGGTCGGTCACCTTGGCACCGCGCGCACGCATGGCGGTGAACGCCTCGTGGCCCGGAGTGTCGAGGAATGTGATATGGCGTCCGTCCTTGAGCTTGACGTTGTAGGCGCCGATATGCTGGGTTATACCTCCGGCCTCACCTGCAATCACGTTGGCCGAACGGATATAGTCGAGAAGCGATGTCTTACCGTGGTCTACGTGGCCCATGACGGTGACAATCGGCGGACGCGATATGAGGTCGTCCTCGGTGTCCTCCTCCTGATGTATGGCCTCGACCACTTCGGCGGAAACGTATTCCGTCTTGAAGCCGAACTCCTCGGCCACGATGTTGATGGTCTCGGCGTCGAGACGCTGGTTGATCGACACCATCACGCCGATGTTCATACATGTGGCGATGACCTGGTTGATGGGCACATCCATCATCGATGCAAGGTCGTTGGCGGTAACGAACTCGGTGAGCTTGAGCGTGCGGCTCTCCATGTCGGCCATTTCGGCGGCCTCACGTTCGCGGGTAGCGAACGCCTCACGTTTTTCCTTACGCCACTTGGCGGCCTTCTTCTGGCCCTTGTCCTTCGAGGTGAGGCGTGCGAGCGTCTCTTTTACCTGCTTCTGCACATCTTCCTCGTTGATTTCGACGTGCTGCTGACGTTTGGCCTTGTTGCTTCCCTTATCACGGCGTGACTGTCCGGCGGCGTTGTCGCGTGCAGGCTGATTGCCTCCGCGGCCGCCCTGGTTGCCACCGCCCTGATTCTGTATTTTTTCGATATCGATTTTCTCCTTGCCTATGCGGCGGCGTTTCTTGCGCTCGGCCGAACCCTGGCCCGAACCGGCGGCGGCATTGGCAGACGCGGCACGCTGGTTGCGCTCGTTGCGGCGCTCCTCCTTGCTTTTCTTTTTGGGGCGGGTCGACTGGTTGAGCGTAGAGAGGTCGATTTTGCCTATGACATTTACTTTGGGGGCGTCGGCGGGAATACCGAGGGTGAATATCTCCTCCTCTTTTGTCTCCACTTCTTTTTTCTCCTCCTTAGCCTCAACGGGACGTGCGGGCGCTTCCTCTTTTTTAGGCTGCGGTTCCACCTTGGCGGGAGCCGGTTTCGGTTCGGCTTTCTTCACCTCGGGAGCGGGAGCGGGGGCAGGCTTGGGTGCCGGCTCGGACTGAGCCACGGGAGCGGCAGGTCTGGCCGGTTCCTTCACAGGCTCCGGACGCACAGCAGCGGGTTCGGGCTGCTCGACCGCCACAGGTGCGGGTGCGGGTTCCGGTACGGCGGGAGCGGGCTTGGGTGCGGGAGCGGGAGCCGGTACGGGTTTCTCCTCCTTCACGGGCTGCGGCGCTTTCTTCACCACATTGCCGTTGGCGTCAATCTCAACCCTGCCTATGACTTTGGGGCCCGAAACCACAGTCTCCACATGTTCTGATTTTTGTTTTTCGGGCACGGATTCCTTTTCTTTATTATCTTTATTATTTGACAAGAAGGCTGTTTTTTTCGCTTTTTGAGCACCGTCAGTATCAAATTCGTCGATTAAGAGGTCGACGATATCCTCCTCAATACGTGTATTGGGGTTATCATCAATCTCGATGTTTTTCTTGCGAAGAAATTCAACGGCGGTCGACACCGCGATGTTGAGGTCTTTTGCTATTTTACTAATTCTTGTTCTTGCCATTTATAAAGTGTAAAAAATTAGAAGTAAAACTGATGGAGAGGAGTGGCGGGAAACGCGCCCTGATGATTATTCGGCGTCGTTCTCGAACTCAGCCTTGAGAATTTCGAGCACCTGGTCGACGGTGACTTCCTCAAGATCGGTCTTGTCAAGGATTTCCTGACGCGGGGTGTTGAGCACGCTTTTGGCGGTGACCCAGCCGTTGTCCTTGAGCGTATCGATTACCCAGCCGTCGATGTCGTTCTTGAACTCGTCGAGGTATACGTCGTCGTCGTAAGTCTCCTCAGTGTCGCGGTATACGTCGATGATGTAACCGGTGAGCTTGGAGGCGAGCTTGATGTTGAGGCCGCCCTTACCGATAGCGAGCGACACCTCCTCGGAGCGGAGGAATACTTCGGCCTTCTTGTTCTCCTCGTCGAGCACGATTGAGGAAATCTTAGCGGGGCTGAGCGCGCGCTGTATGAAGAGCGAGGGATTGGACGTGTAGTTGATTACGTCGATGTTCTCGTTGCGGAGCTCGCGGACGATGCCGTGGATACGCGAACCTTTCACGCCGACGCATGCTCCTACGGGGTCGATACGGTCGTCGTAGCTCTCTACGGCTATCTTGGCGCGTTCGCCCGGGATGCGGGCCACGGCGCGGATATTGATCAGACCGTCGTGGATTTCGGGCACTTCAAGCTCGAAAAGACGGCGCAGGAAGTTTTCGCTCGTACGCGAAACGGTAATCTTGGGGTTGTTGTTCTTGTTGTCGACTTTCGACACGACGGCGCGGATGGTCTCACCCTTGCGGAAGAAATCTCCGGGGATTGACTCGGTCTTGGGGAGCAGAAGCTCGTTCTTGTCGTCGTCGAGAAGAAGTGTCTCGCGCGACCATGTCTGGTACACCTCGCCGGTGACGAGTTCGCCCTCGAGGTCCTTGAACTTGTTGTAGACAGCCTCTTTCTGAAGTTCGAGTATCTTCGACTGGAGAGTCTGGCGCAGATTGAGGATAGCGCGGCGTCCGAAGGCGGCGAAGATGATTTCCTTTGTGTGCTCCTCGCCAATCTCTACCTCGGGGTCGTTGTCGGCACGTGCGTCGGAAAGCGAAATCTGGAGATTTGGATTCTCGACAGCGCCGTCTTCTACCACCTCAAGGTTCTGGAATATCTGCACGTCGCCTTTGTCGGGGTTCATGATGACATCGAAGTTTTCGTCGGTGCCGAACTGTTTGGCGAGCACGCTGCGGAACGACTCCTCAAGCACGCGTATCATGGTTGACTTGTCGATGTTTTTCAAATCTTTGAATTCGGCAAAACGCTCGACCATATTTTCTGATTCCTCTTTCTTAGCCATAGTGATGAGTTTATCGGTTGTGGGGAATTGTTATATTATTTATTTTAAAAGAAACCGGCTGCCGGTGACGTCCGGCTGCCGCGATAACTATTTGAATTTGATTACGTATTTAGCGGTCTTGACATTGTCGAAAGCTATGACCGAAGGCACCTGCTCGATTACGGGGCGCTTGGCGCCTTCATGCTTTACCTTGGTCGGAACCTCGACGGTGAAATCGTCGGCGCCCACCGAGGCGAGCGTGCCCTGGAGCTTGCGGCCGTCGCGGGTGACGACTTCAATCTCGTTGCCGAGATTTTTCATATACTGAGCCTTGACCTTGAAAGGCGATGTAAGTCCGGCCGACCCTACTTCAAGTTCATAGTCCTCGGCATCGCGGTCAAACTCCGCCTCGATACGGCGTGTCACCGCTGCGCAGGCGTCGATGTCCATGCCCGTCTCGGAGTCAAGCTCCACGACGATACGGTTGTCGGCGCTGACAGTGATGTCGACGAGGAACATGTCGGTGCCTTTGATGGCATCCTCGACTACCTCGGTCAATCTGGCTTTATCTATCATATCTTCAAAAAATTAAAATATATCAACAAAGTGGAGGAAGCTCCTGCCTCCTCCACTCATGCGACAACAAATTTAGTAATTTTATACCGAATGTAAATATATAGGATAGTGCAATTATATATATTTAACATCCGATGCAATATAATTTGCATTATTTAACCACATATCAACATGCTCCTCAATCACACCGACAGTAGGGACGCGATTCGTATTTCGCCCGACACAAAGTGCGCCCTTTAATCTGCGTCCTTGCATGAATTTATTTTTGCAGATTGTCAATTAAACATTATCTTTGTCTTTAGCATTATTCATATATAAGTACCGACAGTAACAGATGAGGATAGTAATACAGCGCGTGAAGCGCGCATCGGTGAGCGTGGCGCCAGATTATCTCAAAGAGATAGGCGGGGGACTCATGGTGCTCGTAGGCGTCGAGAAAGGCGATACGGCCGACGATGCCGAGTATCTGGCGCGCAAGACCGCGGCACTCCGCATATTCGACGACGAAGCGGGCGTGATGAACCGCTCGGTGGTAGATGTCGACGGGCAGCTGCTGGCCGTGAGCCAGTTCACACTGCTCGCATCGACGCGCAAAGGCAACCGTCCGAGCTACATACGTTCGGCCGGAGGCGACGAAGCACGCGGACTGTATGACACATACTGCCGCCACCTCTCGGAAATCGCCGGCCGGCCGGTGGAACGCGGCGTTTTCGGCGCACACATGGAGGTGGAGCTCATCAATGACGGCCCCGTGACTATAATAATCGACTCAAAGCTTTGCGAATGAACCCGAAAGATGAAATATCGATAGCCGGCCTGCAGCGCATGGTCGACGAATGGATTACCGGCATAGGCCACGGCTATTTCTCGCCGCTCACCAACATGGCCGTACTTGCCGAAGAGACCGGCGAGGTGGCGCGTCAGATGTCGCGCATCTACGGCGACCAGTCGTTCAAGGAGGGGGAAGCGCCCAATCTGGCCGACGAACTGGCCGACGTAATCTGGGTAGTAGCGGCGATAGCCAACCAGACAGGCGTCGACCTCACTGAGGCCATCCGACAGAACATAATCAAAAAGACGCGCCGCGACCTCCACCGCCACGAGCACCGCAAAGCATCATCCGAGAACTCCGAGTGCTCAGAGCTCCCCGAGAACTCCGAGAACCCTGACTGACACTTAAATTAAATATTAATATAAAACACTCCAATTATGACTGACAAACATCATGAAGCCATCGCATCATTCGCACCGATAGGCGATGATAAATCCGTAAAAGAAGCGGTTGAAAAAATCCTTGCGGAACATTTCGCGGAAAACAACAATACCGAAGTCTACAAATTCCTCTTCAACACCATCGACCTCACCACGCTCAAATCGACCGACTCGCCCCGTTCGGTAGCCGATTTCACCGAACGCGTCAACGCTTTCGAGGAGGAATATCCCGAATTGGAGAACGTGGCCGCAATCTGCGTATACCCCAACTTCGCGCAGGTGGTACGCACAGTGCTCGACGTCAGTGCCGTCAAGGTGGCATGCGTGTCGGGCGGATTCCCCTCGTCGCAGACATTCCCCGAAGTGAAAGTAGCCGAAACGGCGCTTGCCGTAGAGGGTGGTGCCGACGAAATCGACATCGTGCTCAACCTCGGCAACTTCTTCGACGAGGACTATGAGGAGGTATGCGACGAAATTTCCGAAATAAAGCATTCGTGCCGCGACGCCCGTCTGAAAGTCATCCTCGAGACAGGAGCGCTCAAGACCGCCGAAAACATACAGAAGGCATCAATCCTCTCGATGTATTCGGGCGCGGACTTCCTCAAGACATCAACCGGCAAGGAATATCCCGGCGCATCGCTCGAGGCAGCCTACGTGATGGCGAAATGCATCAAGGAATACCACGAGAAGACCGGCATAATGGTAGGATTCAAAGCTGCCGGAGGCGTAGCCACCACCGAAGATGCAGTGAAATACTACACCATCATCAAGGAAGTGCTCGGCGCAGAATGGCTCAACAACGAATACTTCCGTCTCGGAGCATCCCGTCTGGCCAACAACCTCCTCGGCGACATCCTCGGCAAAGAGGTCAAATTCTTCTGATGACCGACCCAACCAACCCTCCCCGCAGGGGCGCATGAATTTCCGCCAAATTGTAGGGACGCGATTCAATGCCATTAACTTAAGCTGAGTTGATAGGGGCGGGGGCGTCTCGCCCCCGTTGTAACTTTCGGCATATAGAAATAATACCATGGGGGAGAGACGCCCCCGCCCCTATCGTTGAATCGCGTCCCTACAATTTGACGGAAAACATATCGATTAGTAGACAAAAGAGCCGCAGGCAAATGCCTGCGGCTCTTTTTCTTTTATTTACAATTTGGATTACAGCACTTTGGAGTAGAGGGCTTTGATGTCGTCGAGGGTTACTTCGCGGGGATTGCCGGGAGTGCAGACGTCGGCAAGAGCCTGGTCGGCAAGGGCGGGAACATCCTTTTCAGCTATGCCGAGCTCGCTCAGATGCTGCGGTATGCCCACTTTGACGGAGAGGGCGCGGACAGCGTCGACGGCGGCCTGCGAGGCCTCCTGCGCCGACATGCCTTCGGTATCGACACCCATAGCACGGGCGATTTCGGGATATTTGCCGAGACATGCGGGCATATTGAATTCCATAACTGTGGGGAGAAGGAGCGCGTTGGCCACACCGTGGGGCACGTCGAACAGCGAACCCATAGGATGCGCCATGCCGTGCACCAGACCGAGACCTACGTTGGAGAACGCCATGCCGGCGACATACTGGGCCACGGCCATACCGTTGCGCGCCTCGGCATCGGTGGGATTCTCGACCGCGTTGGGCAAATGGCGCGAAATCATGCGGATAGCCTCGATTTCAAACATATCGGAAAGCTCCCACGCGCCTTTTGTGATGTACCCCTCGATGGCGTGTGTAAGGGCATCCATGCCGGTTGCGGCTGTCAGTCCTTTGGGGAGAGGAGTCATATATTATGTTAGATAAGTAACTTGCAGGCAAATGTCCATGCGGTGAGCCATACGCACGCCGCGGCATATTGTCAAACCCGTGGATTTTTCTAAAACTTACTTAAAAAGGAGCCACATCGTTTTGGATTTGACAAAAATACAAAATTTTTCATTAATTTCGCAAAACAATCGGGCAGTACGGAAAAGTATTGATTAGGAAATGATTCAAAAGGTCTCTCCGTCGCCTGTCAGATCACCAATTGTCACATATATAAAACATAATCGCATAAAATGGAAGGAAACACAATCAAGATAGGTATCACGCACGGCGACATCAACGGCATAGGCTATGAGGTGATACTCAAGATGCTCGACGACAACCGCATACTCGAGCTTTGCACCCCGATAATCTACGGGTCGGCCAAAATCGCCGCATTCTACCGCAAGGCTCTCGGCATGCAACCGCAGCAACTGCATCAGATCAAGGATGTCGCCGAGGCACGCGACGGCGCAATCAACATAATCAACGTGGTCGGCGAGGAGTGCAAGGTAGAGCCGGGACAAAGCACCAAAGAGGCCGGAGCCGCCGCATTCGCCGCCCTTGAAAAAGCGGTACAGGACGTAAGCGCAGGTGCTCTCGATGCCATCGTCACCGCCCCCATCAACAAGGACAACATCCAGAGCGAGCTGTTCACTTTCCCCGGCCACACCGAATATCTCGAGGCCTCGGTAGGCGGCAAAGCGCTGATGGTGCTCTTCAACCGAGACATACGTGTGGCGCTCGTTACCACCCACCTGCCTATCAGCAAGATAGCCGAGAACATCACGGCCGAACGAATCGTGGAGAAACTGAAGATATTCAGCGACTCGCTGCGTAGCGATTTCGCCATAGTGCGGCCGCGCATAGCCGTGCTCGCCCTCAACCCCCATGCGGGAGAAAACGGACTCCTCGGAAGCGAGGAGCAGGAAATCATCATCCCCGCCATCAGGACCGCCGCCGACCAGAACGTGGAATGCTACGGCCCATACGCCGCCGACGGATTTTTCGGTTCGGGACTGTTCAAGCATTTCGACGGCATACTCGCCATGTACCACGACCAGGGGCTCGCTCCGTTCAAGACAATGGCGATGGACAGCGGCGTGAACTTCACCGCCGGACTCCCCATCGTGCGCACATCGCCCGACCACGGCACCGGCTACGACATTGCCGGAGAGGGCAAAGCGTCTGAGCAGTCGATGCGCGAGGCGCTCTATGCAGCCATCGACATAGCCCGCAACCGCGAGCGCTACAAAGAGATGACAGCCAACCCGCTGCGCAGGCAATACTTTGACAAGTCGAAAGACAACGTCGTGCTCGACCTCACCAAGGAATAATTTTTCAGAGGGTGTCTCATATTATTTCTTACATATCTCAATATCATGAAAAAGAACATTTTGGCTACGGCAATAGCCTCGATTGCACTCTTATCGACTGCAATTGCCACAACCGGGTGCAGTACGTCGGGACAGCAGGAAGGTAATCCCGAACGCGATTTGCTCGTCGAAGTTTCCCCGTCACAAATCATATCGGAATGGAAAAAGATACCTGACGACAAGGTATTCGACGAAGCGCTCCGGGCTATTGACAGCGTCAGGATATACGATTCGGAAAGAGCGCCCCAAGACAGCCGGGACTACGCCAAAATGTTTTGCGAATTTTACGCACAACACAATCCGTCGGCCGATTTGTGCGACGTGCTCAATCTGCCCGGACTCAAACCGGCAACGACAGTACAGGAAGCCGCCGAAGCGATAAATAAAGCGGCTGAGGATAAGATAACACACAGCGTATCCCCCGTATTGGAAAAACGCCTGAAAAATGCGGGTGCCACATACATCGACATCAAGCCTGCAACCGGACATTTTTCCACCCTGCGCGTATTAACCGGCGGCCTCGGCAAAGCCGACCTGCAACGCTTGATTTCGTCAAAAGGCAGCATCGACTTTCTGGCCGGAGGAGCAGCCGAAGCCAAAGAAGCGCTAACCGAAATCGACCGCCGCACGGCCAACCGTCTCAGCGCCATGTCGTACAGCTACTCGCAGATAGCCGGTCCGCGCATCGACATGCACAGTGGCGCTCACGGACTCGACTTCGGCCACGCCATAATAGGGCATTTCAGACAGGCCGACAAAAACGAGGCAGACTCCATCATAAACTCGGAAGAAGCCAAAACCCTGCTACCGGCAGGGATAAGACTGCTTTGGTCATATTCTCCCGAAAATTACGGAGAGAACTTCTACAGCCTGTATGCATTGAAGGAGGCAGATGCGTCAAATATCGGACAATATATAACCGATGCAGCCGCCGAATGCGATGAAATCATGGGATGGTACGTATCCATGAAATTCAACAATGAGGGTGCTGAAATTTTTGAACGCCTCACCCGCGACAACATAGGAAGGGAACTCGCAATAGTGCTCGATGGCAAAGTGTTGTCAGCGCCTCGCGTCAACGACAAGATTAGCGGCGGAAGCTCCCAGATCACCGGTAACTTCGACGAAACGACATGCAAGATGCTTGCCACGATACTGAAAGGGGGCACTCTCCCGTGGGACTGCAAAGTCATACAATCCCGGCCTTACAGTGAAAACACCGCAGGCGATGACGGAGAACCACGTGATAGCTGAAAACGGCACCGCCGCAATGCAAAAAATCATTAAAAATAAAAAAGCGCAGGCAATATTGGATATTTTCGATAATATTTGTATATTTGCAGGCTGAAAAACAGCCCTTAACCGGGGGCAAATGTGAAAAAGTGATGTGACTGAGAGGGAGCGAAACGTCTTATCAGTTACTCATGCTATTGATAGGAAATAATTAATAACCAGTTAAATATAACAAATCAACACATGCAAAGCAAAGGAACTTTAGGGAGTATTATCGCCGGAGTGATTGCTGTTTTTCTGGTGCTGATCTGCTTGTTCTATCTGTCGTTCACGCTTGCGTCAAGCCATCAGATGAGCAAAGCCGAGGAGTACGCAACAGAAAAAGCAGGCCCGGAAGATAAAAACCCTCAGGCATTCGCTAAAGGAAAAGCGGAGTACCTTACTTCCATCAAGAATGAGAATGTATGGCTCGGCTACACATTCAGCGAAGTACAGAAATGGAGCATAGGCCTCGGCCTTGACCTTAAAGGCGGTATGAGCGTATTGCTTCAGGTATCGCTCCACGACCTCATCACATCCATGAAAGACGGCGCACCCGACGAAGACTTCAACAAAGCCCTTGCGGTAGCCGACAAAGCACAGAAAGAATGGATTGAGAACAACGGCCCCGAAATCGACTACGTAGCCACGTTCTACGACGAATACCGCAAGCTGGCCCCCAACGCCAACCTGGCCAAAGTATTCGCAGTCGACGGCATCAAGTCCAACTCAAGCCGCAACGAAGTGATTTCGGTGCTCAAGAAAGAAATCAAGGACCGTGTCGACAACTCGGCAACCAACGTGCTCCGCTCGCGTATCGATGCCTACGGAGTCGTATCACCCAACATACAGGTGCTTCAGGGCAAGGACGGCCAGATACTTCTCGAGCTTCCGGGCGTGAAGGACAAGGACGACATGCTCAACCTGCTCCAGCGTCAGGCAAAGCTCCAGTTCTACACCACCTACAAGGATGAGTTCGGCACCACGGTGCGCACCGCACTTGGCCGCATCGACGATGCTTCAGGCAAAACAATCAGCCGCCTGTCGAAGAACCTCATCTACAAGCAGGATTCCCGCGGCCGCGTCACCGACGAGATAGCCCGCGTAGACTCCGGCCTCCACATGTCCAACCCGGTAGTAGGCTACTACCTTCCCAAGGACACCGCAGCTGTAGGCCAGGCACTCCGCTCGCCGGAATACGCACAGTTCCGTCCCGACGGCATCCAGTTCCGCTGGGCACACATTCCCGAAAAATTCAACAAGGCTGAATATTTCGCACTCTACGCCCTGAAATCGAACAAGGGTGTACCCGCCATGAACGGCGACCATGTGGTTAACGCACGCGCCGACTTCGACAGCAACCAGAACTCACAGGTAGTGTCGATGGACATGGACAGCGACGGAGCAAAAGAATGGGCACGCGTGACAGGCGACAACATCGACTGGCCCGTAGCCATCGTGCTTGACGACGAAGTATACTCGGCACCGCGCGTCAACGACAAGATTACCGGCGGAAGCTCACAGATCACCGGCAACTTCGACGTGCAGGAGGCGCAGAACCTCGCCAACGTGCTCAAGAGCGGTAAGATGACCGCCCGCGTGGATCCCATCCAGACCGAGGTAATCGGTCCGTCGCTCGGCAAGCAGGCCATCGACAGCGGTATCGTATCGTTCATCGTGGCACTCATACTGCTCATGATACTCATGATAAGCTACTACGGCATTATCCCCGGACTTATCGCCAACCTCGGCCTTGTGCTCAACCTCTTCTTCACCTTCGGTATCCTCGCATCGTTCCAGGCAGTGCTGACACTGTCGGGTATGGCAGGTATCGTGCTCGCCTTAGGTATGGCTGTTGACGCCAACGTGCTCATCTTCGAGCGCACGAAAGAGGAGCTCCGCGCAGGCAAGAACGCCCGCACCGCCATCGCCGACGGTTATTCAAACGCCTTCTCCGCAATCTTCGACTCCAACCTTACGTCAATCATCACCGGTGTAATCCTTCTGATGTACGGTACAGGTCCCATCAAGGGCTTCGCCACAACACTTATCATCGGTATCGCATGTTCGTTCTTCACCGCAGTATATCTGACACGCATCGTGTTCATACTCGGCGCCAAGAAAAAATGCTTCGAGCGTCTGACCTTCACCACCGCATTGTCGCGCAAGATGTTTGACAACACCAACATCAACTTCCTCGGCAAGCGCAAAGTCAGCTTCCTCGTGGTAGGCATCATGATAGCAGTGGTATTGATTTCGTTCTTCACCCGCGGTCTCAATCAGGGTATCGACTTCTCGGGCGGCCGCAACTATGTCGTGATGCTCGACAATATTGGAGCTAATGATACTCCCGACAAAATTCAGGAGCGCATCGCCCCGATGTTCGACGGAGCACAGGTTTCAGTCATCAAGATTGAGGGTGCCAACCAGGTGCGTATCTCGACCAACTACAAAATCGGCGAACCCGACTCTATCGCAGAGAACGAGATTGTAGGCAAACTCTATACCGCCCTTCAGCCTAACCTCAAGGAGGGCATGAACCTCAAGGATTTCACCACCACCGACCAGAGCCAGGGTATCGTATCGTCACAGAAGGTTGGTCCTACAGTGGCCGACGACATGCGCAACAAGGCATATATAGCAGTGACACTTTCGCTCATCGCGATGTTCATCTATATCCTTATCCGTTTCCGCAACATCGCCTTCTCGCTCGGAGCATTGGCCGCCGTAGCGCTCACCGCATTCACCATCATCGGCTTCTACTCGCTGTTCTGGGGTCTGTTCCCCTTCGCGATGGAAATCGACCAGACATTTATCGCGGCTATCCTGACCGTCATCGGTTACCAGATCAACGATACCGTGGTAGTGTTCGACCGTGTGCGTGAGAACACGGCGCTCTATCCCAAGAAGAATTTCTTCGACATCATCAACACGTCAATCAACTCGACATTGGCCCGTACAATCATGACGTCGGCCTCTACGCTGCTGGTATTGTTGAGCATCTTCTTCCTCGGCGCCGACTCGCTCCGCAGCTTCATCTTCGCGATGATATTCGGTGTAATCATCGGTACCTGCGCCACTATCTTCATCGCAGCACCGGTAGCTTACATCACCGACCGTCGCCGCAACAAAAAAGCTGTAGCCGCTCCCGCAGCAAAGTAACTGATTTAATAAATCCGATATGAACGAGGTCCCGCCATTGGTGGGGCCTCGTTTGCGTCATAGCCTTTGCGTTATAGCCTGCAAAATTCGGAATGACAAAGTGGAGGTCAGATGCAATACCCGGTTGAATTGTAACCGTCCGAAAAAAACATTTACAGAATGTATACTCGGAGAGCCGAAGGCTCGGTGGTATCACTATCCCCGTCCGACGCGGTAGCGGAGGGCGGGGCAAAAGAGAATGCGCAGTGCGAGCCCCGGGTAGGGGCGAGTGTGTGATGTTCACCAATACAATATTTTACACTCTATCCGTATCACAGGGAGGTCACCGGGGGGGGCGAGACGCCCCCCCATTCATATTTGCCTGATTATAGAATGAGTGCGACGGGGGTTATTCGACGAGTTCGGAAACGCGCAGACCCGCGGCACGGACAATCTCTCCGCCTATAAATTCGGCGACAGGAGCCTTTGCACCGTGGTCTCCCCCACGGAACTTAAGCACATATTTGAAGCCGTCGTCGGCATCGACAAGCGCCGGAAGCGACCCACCCTCACGAAGCGGCAGGACATAGCGCACGGCATCGGTCGTTCGGATTTCATTCATAGCATACAAAGATAAGAATAAATTTAAAACGCCCAAGGGGTGCATTTAGGTCAATCGCGATTGTCGGACCGGTCAGACAAGTCGGACGAGTCCGAATGACGGGAGCCGGTAAGGGGGAATGAGGTATTACTATGCCGGGATTGCATGCAAAGGTAAGTATTTTAGGGAAATAATCAATGGCGGTAATCAATTTGCGGGGTTTTGTTGTTAAGTATTTACAACCACGGAAAAACGGCAGCATGTAAGTACATGTAAATTTCGTGTAATATGATTTTATGTGTAATGTGTAATATGAAGGGATGCGCGTGCCGGGGTGTGATTTCGCATAATATTAACGTTTTAACTGTTCAGGTTATGAAAGCGATACTGATGAAAGCGGCAATAGCATTGGCAGCGGTGCCTTTCCTGTCGTCGTGTCATGAAAAGAAAGAGTCGACGGCTCCGGAGGTGATAAGAGTTGAAACCGCGGTAGCCGGCGAGTCAAACATGTCAACATCAAGAAATTATTCCGGCACGGTAGAGGAATCGAGTGGCACGGTGGCCAGTTTCACGGTGCCCGGCACGATACAGACCATGAATGTGTCGGCAGGCGACTTCGTAAAGAAAGGTCAGCTGATAGCCACGGTCGACGCCTCATCGCTAAGAAATGCATACGACATATCGAAAGCGGCGCTCGCCGAGGCGCAGGACGCCTACAACCGCATGAAGATGCTGCACGACGCCGGAGCAATAGCCGATATAAAGTGGGTGGAGATGGAGCAGATGCTCAAACAGGCTCAAAGCGCCGAGGCCATCGCCCGCAAGACGCTCAATGACGGCACGCTTTACGCTCCCATCTCGGGCTACGTGTCGGAGAAATTCATGGACGCGGGCATGACGGCCGCTCCGGGACTTCCAGTTGTCAAGATTGTCAATATCGACCCGGTCAAGGTGAATATATCGATACCGGAGAACGAGATTTCATCCATCCCGGCCGCCGGCGAGGCCGACATAACCGTTTCGGCGCTCGGCAACAAGAGATTCACCGGAAAAATCACCGAGAAAGGCGTATCGGCCAACCCCATCACACGCGCTTACGATGTGAAGATGACTGTCGATAATCCTGAGGGCGAACTGCTGCCGGGGATGATATGCGACGTGACCCTCAACACCGACTCCACGAGCCGCAGCCTTACCGTACCGCTCGATGCCGTGATGCTTGATTCCGACAACAGCCATTACGTATGGCTTGATTCGGCGGGCTATGCCATCAGACGCAATGTCGTGACGGGCGCGCTGACCGACGAAGGCATCGTAATAAACAGCGGCATAGCGCGCGGCGACACGCTGATTGTGAAAGGTCAGCAGAAGGTAAGCCGCAATTCGAGGATTACGGCGATAAAGTAAGCGGGAGGGAAATAGCACGGGCCGAAATAGCACGGGGGCGAGACGCCCCCGCCCCACTCCCATTCCCGTTCCGCCGAGAGGAGAAGGATTAAGAAATGAATAAGTGATTATCAAAAAGATATAACAATGAGTCCCCAGAGCAAGGGCGGCATCGTGGCGTTCGGACTGCGTTACCGCAAATTAGTGATATTGATAGTGACCGTGCTTGTAGCGTTCGGTATCTTTGCCCTCGAGAAGATGGACAAGAACGAGTTTCCGAGCTTTACTGTCAGGGAGGGTCTTGTCGTGGCCGTATGCCCCGGCTCCAGCGCTACCCAGATGGAGAACGAGGTGCTCAAGCCGCTCGAGGACTTCATCTTCTCATACAAAGAGGTGGACAAGAGCAAGACGCACTCGCGATGCACGTCGGGAATGGCGATAGTGTTTGTGGAACTCGACGAGGATATCGACGACACCACGCCGTTCTGGAACAAGTTTCAGATCGGCCTCGAGAAAGAGAAAATGTCGCTCCCGAAGAATGTGCTCGCAGTGGAGGCGCTGACCGACTTCGGCGACACCTCATCGCTGCTGATAGCCATATCGTCGGATGACAAGACATACCGCGAACTGGGCGATATAACCGACAATCTGCGCGACCTGCTGCGCACGGTGCCGTCGGTGGGACAGATGTCGGACTACGGAAAGCAAAAGGAACAGGTATCGATTTATGTGGACAACGAACGTCTCACCCACTACGGCATCAAGGCCAACATGCTCGCGGCCACGATGCTGGCGCAGGGGTTCAGCACCACGGGAGGCGAAATCAAGGGGGCGGACTATACGTCGCCCATCTATGTGAGCCGCCCTGTCAACTCGGTGCGCGATGTCGAGAACATGATAGTATTCTCCACACCCGACGGGTCGATAGTGAGAGTGAAGGATATAGCGCGCGTGGTCAAGGAGTATCCCGACCCGACAAGCTACATCACCAACAACGGCACCAAATCGCTGCTGCTGAGCGTGTCGATGAAAGACGGCAACAATATCGTGGAGATGGGCAAGCAGGTGCAGGAGAAACTGGATGAATTCCAGAAGACGCTTCCGGCCGATGTCAACGTGTTCAAAATCACCGACCAGCCTACGGTGGTAAGCTCGTCGGTCAATTACTTCCTGTCGGAGCTGCTGATAGCCATCGTGGCGGTGGTGGTAGTGATAATGCTGCTGCTTCCCATCAAGGTGGCGCTGATAGCTGCGGGTACGATACCTATCACGATATTCATAGCCTTAGGCATATTCTATGCTCTCGGGATAGAGCTTAACACGGTGACGCTGGCGTGTCTGATTGTGTCGTTAGGCATGATTGTGGACAACTCGGTGGTAATCATCGACAACTATGTGGAACTGATTTCGGACGGCGTCGACCGCAAGACGGCGGCCTACCGTTCGGCGGTGGAATTTCTCAAGGCGATATTCTCGGCCACATGCGCCATATCGATTACATTCTTCCCGTTCCTGATAACGCTCAACGGCATGTTCCGCGACTTCATGAACGACTTCCCGTGGGCGATAACGATAATACTGTTCGTGTCGCTGTGCATAGCCGAGATACTCGTGCCCTACCTCCAGTTCAAGCTCATCAAGAAACCGATATACAAGCTGGAGCAGGAAGCGGTGGCTTCGGGCAAGAAGAAATTCTCGTTTTTCGTCGTGCTCCAGAAGAGCTACAACAAACTGGCCGACCTGTGTTTCAGGTTCCCGACCGTGACGCTCATCGGCGGACTCGCATGCGTGGTTGTAGGCGCCTTGATATTTGTGAAACGCCCCATGAAGCTGATGCCGATAGCCGAACGCAACCAGTTTGCCGTCGAGATATACCTGCCTACGGGCACGCCGCTGGCAAGAACCGACGTGGTGGCCGACTCGCTCGCCAACATACTGAGAGGCGACAGCCGCGTAGTGTCGGTGTGCGTGTTCCACGGCTGCTCGTCGCCGCGGTTCCAGACCACTTACGCCCCGCAGGTAGGGGGTCCGAACTTCGCGCAGTTCATAGTCAACACCGTGAGCAATGACGCCACCGAGGCGGTGCTCGACGACTACACCGACAAGTTCGAGTCATATTTCCCCGAGGCGTACTGCCGCTTCAAGCAGCTGAGCTACTCCAACGCCGACTACCCTATCGAGGTGAGAGTGACAGGCGACGACTTCAGGCAGCTCCAGGCAGTAGCCGACACGGTGCTGTCGCGGATGCGCCGCACCGACGGGCTGCGTCTCGTGCGCCCCAACACTTCTACCCCGCAGATAGGCACGATGGTGGAGACTAACGACCCGATAATGTCGCGACTGGGGCTCAACAGCCTGTTCGTCGAAGCCACACTCGCCATGCGCTACAGCAGCGGGCTGCCCGTGGCTACGGTATGGGAGGGTGACTACGGCATGGACGTGGTGGTGAAGAGCGACAAGGCGAACCGTTCGGACGTGAGCGAACTTACCAACGAGGAGGTCCCGGTGCTTGAGCTGGCAAGCGCGCCTGTGCACCAGTTCTCGGAAGTGGTGCCGGTATGGGACTACGGTCTCGTGGGCCACTATAACGGACAACCGACAATCACGCTGATAGCCGAGAACGAGCGCGGCACCAACGCGATGGCCGTGACCGAGCACCTGCAAAGCGTGCTCAAAGACGTGAACCTTCCCGAAGGGGTCAGCATAGAATACGGCGGCGAATACGAGAACACCGACGAGATACTGCCCCAGATACTCTCGGCGCTCGCTATCGCGGTAGTGATAATATTCTTCATCATACTGCTGCACTACAAGCAGGTGGCAGTATCAGTGATACTGCTCGTGTCGCTGCTGCTGTGCATACCCGGCGCCGCGTTCGGACTGTTTGTGATGGACGAGCCGATATCGCTGACATGTACGCTCGGCATCATATCGCTTATGGGTATCCTCGTGCGCAACGCAATCATCATGATTGACTATGCCGAGCAGCTGCAGGGGCAGGAGAACCTTGACAACAAGGCGGCTTCGATAGAATCGGCCAAACGCCGTATGCGCCCGATATTCCTGACCTCGGCCGCCGCCACGATGGGTGTGCTGCCTATGGTAATCTCGAACAGCGCGCTTTGGAAGCCGATGGGTACGGTCATCTTCTTCGGCACGCCGCTGACGATGGTGTTTACGCTGACCGTCATACCGGTGATGATGTGGAAGTTCTCGGGCAAGGCGAAACTTGACCCGCCCTACGGAGCGCCGACGCCCGACTTCGGCAACTCCTCGGCCCCGACATTCTACACCGGCAGCGATACCGGCGCGGTAGCGGGAATGCCGCAGGCCGCCGCGCAGACCACGGCCGCACAAGCTCCGGCTGTACAGGCACCGGCAACTGCGGGCGGCAACGAAACAGACAAAACAGATGAGACAACCAAGAAATGATTCCTACGATTATGAAACGTCTGTCAATAACACTTACAGCGATGCTGGCGCTGCTCGGCGCCACCGCGCAAAGCAATGAGGGCCCGTCGACGGAAACACGCTGGCTCACACTGGATGACTGCCGCGAGCTGGCAATAAAGAACAATGCGAAAATCAGCGTGGCCGCGGGCAATGCCGAAGCTGCCGAGGAGATGCGCAAAGAGGCGTTCACCAAGTATTTTCCGACGGTAACTGCATCGGGAATGGCCTTCGCCGCCAACAAGCCGGTGGTTGACCTCGACATATTCAACATAGCTACACTGCAGATGATAAAGCGTGGCGTTAGCGCCAATGTCACGGCGGTGCAGCCGGTATTTGCCGGAGGACGCATAGTCAACGGCAACCGTCTGGCCGAAGTGGGCGCCGAGGCAGCCGTCCTCGAACGTCAGAACGCCGTGGACGACGTGACGCTGACGGCCGAGAAATATTACTGGCAGCTGGTGACGCTGAAGTCGAAACGCCACACGCTCGAGGATGTGATAGCGCTTGTGGACACGCTCGAATATCAGGTGGGGGTGGCTCTCAAAGCGGGGGTCACGACACGCAACGAACTGCTTAAGGTGCAGCTGCGCAAAAACGAGCTGCGCTCGACAATGGTCGACCTTGACAACGGCATAGCGCTGTCGCGGCAACTATTGGCGCAATATATCGGTCTCGACGGTGACAGTATCGATATAGCCGAGAGCGAGACTCCTGAGGAGGTGCCGGCATTTCCGTCGGACATCTATATCGACCCTAACGCCGCCCTTGGCATGACTACCGACTACCACCTGCTGCAGAAGAAGGTGAAGGCGGCCGAACTCGAGGAGAAAATCGCAGTGGGTGAAAACCTGCCTACGGTAGGTGTCGGCGCCGGATATTTCTATGACGACATCATCAGCCAGAAGCATGGGTTCGGCGCGGTATTTGTCAGCGTATCGGTGCCTATCACATCATGGTGGGGCGGCTCGCACGCCATCAAACGGCGCAAGATAGAGTCGGCCAACGCCCGGAGGGAGATGGAAGACCTGTCGCAGATGCTGTGCATCAAGATGGTCAACGCATGGGACGACCTGACATCGGCGCACCGCAAGATGCAGATTGCCAAGGAGTCCATAGCCCAGTCGGCCGAGAATCTGCGCATGAACGAGAATTTCTTCCTCGCCGGAGTGAGCAACGTGACCGATCTGCTTGACGCCCAGGCGCTGTACCGCCAGAGCCTCGACCAATACACGGAGGCTTACGGGGCTTACTGCGTGGCGAGGGTGAGCTATCTGCAGGCCACGAACCAGAGCGAGTGAGCGGTAAGGTCATTAAGGTCGTTAAGGTCATTAAGGTCATTAGGGTCACTAAGGACTTTTTTGCAGGGCTTTGAGGATAAAAATAAAGGAAAAAGGGGGAGCATTGTGTGTTAAAATTTAGTATATTTACGGAGTGATTTTAACATACAGTGCTTTCTTTTTATGGAGTTTCTACCGGAAGTAAAGGATTCAATTCTGAAATGCCGACGGCTGCACCGGGGTGCAGCCCTACATCAGAGGATGGAATCCACATAAGGGATGATGACGGCAGAAAGGTAAAAGGCCGCATAACCGGAAGGAAGTACCGCATTATGGATCTGAACAATTAGAGAATAGAAAGGAAACGATATGAGTGCGCAACTGAAAGTTTTTTGTAAGAATATCAACAGATATATACCGTTTGAGGGGGGTGAGACACTGTCGGACATATTGAAGCGGATAGGAGGCGAGATACCGTTCACGCCGATATGCGCGCGTGTCAACAACAAGACCGAGGACCTGCAGTATGCGGTGTTCGCGCCAAAGCAGGTGGAATATCTTCCCGTGACGAGCGCGTCGGGAATGAGGGTGTACATACGCTCGCTGTGCATGATGCTCTACCGCGCTGTCGTGGAGTGCTATCCCGGCACGCGTCTCAACATATGCCACTCGATATCAAAAGGGTATTATTGCCGTCTCGACAATGTGGAAGTGAATGACGAGGTGGTGGAGAAGCTGCGCGCGGCGATGATACGCCTTGTGGAGCGCGACGTACCTTTCGAGCGGAAAGAACGGCTGACAGCCGATGTCAAGGAGATGTTCCGCGCGGAAGGTCTGGATGACAAGGTGGAGCTACTGGACACTATCCATGAGCTTTATACGGTGTATTACCGTCTGGACGGAGTAATCGACACCTATTACGGCAATCTGGCGCCATCGACGGGATTTCTGCGATGCTTCGACCTGCGGCGGTATCATGACGGATTTCTGCTGTTGGGATGCGACCCCGTCGCACCCGACGTGCCGGCACAGCCTATCACGCAGGAAAAGATGTACAATGCATTCACGGAGTATGTGGCGTTCAACAATATCATAGGTATACGCAATGTCGGCGAGCTGAACAGGTCGACGGAGGAGAACCGTTCGGCCGAGCTGATAAATGTGGCCGAGGCGCTGCACGACAAGAAGATAGCGTCGATAGCCGACGAAATCAAACGCCGCTATGACGAAGGTGGCGCCCGCGTGGTGCTGATAGCGGGTCCGTCGTCGTCGGGCAAGACAACATTTACGAAGCGTCTGGCGATATATCTGCTGACCAATCTGCTGCAGCCCAAGATGATATCGCTCGACAACTATTTCGTCGACAGGGTGAATACACCGCGCGACGAGAGCGGCGACTATGACTACGAATCGCTCTATGCCCTTGACCTGCAACAGTTCAACAGCGACCTGAAACGGCTCATAGCCGGCGAGGAGGTGGATATGCCTACTTACAGTTTCGAGCAGGGACAACGTCTCTACAAGGGGAACAAGCTAAAGCTGGGGGACAGGTCGATACTGCTCATCGAGGGTATACACGGCCTCAACCCTGAACTGACGTCGGAGATAGCCGACTGCATGAAATACAGGATATACGTGTCGGCTCTCACTACGCTTGCCATCGACGACCACAACTGGGTGCCGACGACCGACAACCGCCTGCTGCGCCGCATCATACGCGACCACAAGTACCGCGGCACATCGGCGATGGAGACGATAAGGCGCTGGCCGAGCGTGCGCCGCGGCGAGGAGCGGTGGATATTCCCGTATCAGGAAAATGCCGACTCGACGTTCAACTCGTCGCTTATATTCGAGCTTGGCGTGATGCGCGACTACGGCGAGACACTGCTGAAAAACTTCCCGCGCGACATGCCGGAATATGCCGAAGCGTACCGGCTGATGAAATTCCTGAGCTATTTCGCGCCGATACCGGAGCGCGACATACCGCCGACATCGTTGCTCAGGGAATTCCTTGGCGGGTCATCGTTCCATTATTGACAATATTGAAATTCCGTCACACAAGTCGGACGGGTCGGACATGTCAGACATGTCCGACCCGTCTGATTTGTGAAACTTTGATGTAAGCCGGGGTGTTGGTTGAATAAAACGGGGTGTTGGTTGAAATGTGGATGTTTGTGTCACTTTTTGGCGCATTTCCAATTAAACTTTTACTTAATTTTGCAATCAATAAACACGGTTAACAAAAAATCATTCGAGTTTCGCAAGTATATAATGACCGTTGCAAGTTACTGTAAATCGGCGTCACTACGGACGCCGGCGTGCGGGAATCATATCAGCCCCGCACACCTACGCTCGCTTCGGTGTACGGGATTACTAATAATCGGCGTCTTACAGACGCCCGGTTGCTTGCCCCAGACTTGAATTAATCTTGAATTAATCTTGTTGATTTAAACTTGAATTAATCTTGTTGACTTTAAGGTAAAAAACAAACTATTAACAGAATTCCAAAAAGTATCCCAAAGATGAGAGATTTGAGAGGATTGATTTGCGCCGTGGTCATGGCGGTGACGAGCGCAATGACAGCAATGGCCTACACGGTAAGCGGTACCGTGGCTGATGATGCCGGCGAACCGCTGATGGAGGCCGGCATCAGACTGCTTGCCGAGAAGGACAGCACCTATGTGAAGGGCACAGCTGCCGACCTTAACGGCAAATTCACCCTTAATGACATCAAAAACGGAAAATACATACTCGAGACGAGCTATGTGGGCTACGGCAAGAATTACAAGAACGTGACCGTGGCCGACAAGAATGTAAACGCGGGCACCATAGTGCTGTCGGAGGCGTCGCATATGCTTGCCGAGGCGACCGTAACGGCTGTGAAGACTCCTATCAAGGTGATGCAGGACACGGTGGAATTCAATGCCGACTCGTACAAGACACGCCCCAACGCCGTGGTCGAGGACCTGCTCAAACGTCTACCCGGCGTGGAGGTTGACACCGACGGCAAGATTACAGCCAACGGCAAGGAGGTGACCAAGATACTTATCGACGGTAAGGAATTTTTCTCCGACGACCCGAAGGTGGCATCGAAAAACCTGCCCGTCAACATGGTAGACAAACTCCAGGTAGTGGAGCGCAAGAGCGACCTGGCCCGCATGACCGGCGTTGACGACGGAGAGGACGAGACGGTCATCAACCTGACAGTGAAGAAGGGAATGAAGAACGGATGGTTCGGCACGGCAGAGGCCGGCTACGGTACCGACGACAGGTATCAGGCGGCTTTCAATGTCAACCGCTTCTGGAACGACAACCAGATAACATTTATCGGCTCGGCCAACAATACCAACGACCTTGGTTTCACCGACGGCAACGGCAACCGTTTCCGCCGCTTCGGAGGTAACCAGGGCATAACCAATTCGCAAAGTTTCGGCGTGAACTTCAACGTGGGCAAGGAGGAGATACTGCGTGTGGGAGGCGACGTGATGTACTCTCATTCTGACAAAGAGAGCACGCGCCGGCAGAACCGCCAGTACCTGCTTGAGGATGACCCCTACACGCAGAATTCCTACTCCAACACCCGCGACAAAGGGCACAATGTAAGAGCCGATTTCAGGATAGAATGGAAGCCCGACTCGTTCAATACATTCGACTTCCGCCCCAATTTCTCATACAACCAGAACGATTCGTGGTCGGAGGCATTCTCGGTGTCGCAGGGGAAGAACACGTCGCTCAACCGGTCGCAGTCGGACGGCAAATCATTTGAGGCTGGAGGCCGCATCATCTACAATCACAATTTCGCCAACCACCGCGGACGTTCGTTCTCGGTATTCGCCAACTACCGCATGAGCAATGTCAGGGAGTATGAGGACAGCTACGTGTACAATATCTTCCACCAGTTCAACGACTCAATAGACAGCTATGACCAGTGGATCGACAACAAGACATGGAGCAACTTCGTGAGCGCGCGACTGACATGGACCGAGCCTCTCGGCGACGTGCGCAACGGCAACTTCATCACTGTTGGATACTCGGCCAACATGCGCTGGAACAACGCCGACAAGCTGACCTACGACCGTCCGGTAAACTTCGGCGACGAGCTGTGGCACTTCATGCTCAACGACATGGACTACACGCTTCCCGTACCGGAAATCGACTACAACAATATCGCGCTTGTCGACTCGCTCTCCAACCGCTTCCGCAACACCAACTTCCAGCAGGACATACGCGTGGGCTACAAGAAGGTGAACAGCAAGTACACCCTCGACGCCGGAATGTCGATAGTGCCGATACGCACCAAGAGCACCAACCTGAGCAACGCCAACAAGAGCATACCTGAACGCACGACATGGAATTACGCTCCGTTCCTGCGGTTCAGATACAAATTCGACAAAGCCACGTCGATGAATGTGGACTACTACGGACGCAGCTCGCAGCCGTCGATGAACCAGCTGCAGCCGGTGGCCGACTACAGCAACCCTCTGAACGTGGTGCAGGGTAATCCGGACCTGGTGCCGTCGTTCAACCACAACATACGGTTGCGCTACCAGTCGTTCAACATGGAGTCGCAGCGCTCGATAATGACGATGATGGACGCGCAGATAACCCAGAACTCCATCATATCAAAGACAGTATACGACAGCCAGACGGGCGGCCGCTACACGACCTACGAGAATGTAAACGGAGTGTGGAACGCCCGGTTGATGAACATGTTCTCGCAGCCGCTGCACAACAAGGTGTTCACTTTCAACAACAACATCTTCACCAACTTCAACCGCCGTCTGGGCTACAACAACGGCGAGCGCAATGTGTCGAACTCGTTCACGATAGCGGAGTCGTTCTCATTTGCCTACCGTCCGGACAACTTGGAACTCGAGCTGCGGCCGATGTACCACTTCTCGACAACGCACAACTCGGCGTCGTCGATGTCGTCGACCAACGTGCACCGCTACGGGGGCAATTTCAACGGCACATGGTACATGCCGCTCGGATTTGTGCTGGCGACAGACCTGACCTATTCGGCGACAAGCGGTTATGCATCGGGATATGACGCCAACTCGGTGATGTGGAACGCGTCGATTTCCTATCAGTTCCTCCCGGGCAAGAACGCCACCATCATGCTGAAGGCCTACGACCTGCTGCAGCAGAAGAAGGATATATCGCGCTCGGTGACCGCATCGTATATCGACGACACGCAGTACAATGCGCTGACACGCTACTTCATGCTGTCGTTCACCTATAAGTTCAACACCTTCGGCAAGGGCAACCAGCCGGCCGACCGCAACGAGCGGCGCTGGGGCCCTCCGGGTGGAGGTCGTCCTGTGCCGATGCGTCGACACTAAAAAAAAGCGGGCATCAGCCCGCTTTTTTTATTTTGAATGGGGAATTTTGAATTTTGAGCTGACTGGGGGAAGGCCGGTCGGACATGTCAGACCAGTCGGACATGTCGGACTGGTCGGGGTTGGCGGGCGAAAAAAAGGCGAGAGGGCCTAAAGTCAAAGTCGAAATGCAATTTTCCACCTGCATAGCCTCATATATTTTGA